>JGI12048J13642_10046053_pt1 | contig 18220 bp, 9 predicted proteins | sample ElkSlonscriptome_16_FD_13642 | JGI IMG/M metagenome (IMG submission 13642)
AGCCAGGTAAAGCCAGTTGTTATTACCATTATCACAGACCACGAGATCTGTCTTAAGATATTCGCAGGCATCAAGGCTGGTGGGTCTTGATTGGATGAGTTGTTTGGGAGTGGCAATGGTTTGCTTGTCGGCTTTGAGATATTCAAACATGGATTTGAAGCGACTGCGAAAATCCACTTTCTGTGCCTTCAGGTTATAATAAATTTGATGGAAGCGGGTGAAAGTCATAGTGCTGGCCCCTAGTCCAATGCTGAGCATCTTATCAATATAGTGCTCGTAAGCCCTGATCAGGTAGTCGATTTCGTTTGTTTCGTACCTATTGTCCCGTATTGGTAGTTGGAGTTGATTTCCCGCGCCAAGTGCATGGTCTGGCAGCAGATGGTTGGGTTGATTGTTAACCAGTCTGAAAAGTTCACCCGGACACTTGATGTTATCGCCCAGCAGGTGACAATCCTGCCAATTGCGCGATGTATTGTGTTTATCTGTGTGTCTGATTGTCTGTTTTCTCCGACTGGCCTCACTGTGCTGGTTTGGTCTGGTGGCTGTGGACCGGTTGACTGGACCGGTTTGCACAGAGGCAAGTGCCTGAAGACCTCGTGAAGGCGTCGGTTGCAGTGCCGCAATCGCCGGTATCGTCAAGTTTAATGCTTTGGCAGGTCGCTTCAGCAGAAGTCGTTGCACATTCACTGAATTGCTCCGGAAATCGGCCAGACTGGGCAGATGGCTACCTTCTCTGGTGAACTTTATCTCGCAGTAGAGGTTTTCCATTGGGTTTTCAGCTTGGGCATGACAGGCTGACGTTGCTGCTGAGTTAGCGGCTTCTGTTAGAGGTGCTGATAGAATAAAGGTAATACAAAAAGCACGGCAGATGCTTGTTGCCCAGCGCTTAAACCAGGTTTGCCTTAGTTGCTGGATTAGCAGGGGCGGCCCGCCATCTGGGGTGGAGGCCGGAATAATAGTGAACTGATTATTGTTCGGCACTGACAATGTCCAGAATATTCTTGTCCAGTAAGTTGGTGATGTCGTCTGCTGGTTTAGCTTCAGCAAAGAAGAATCCCTGAAATTGCTGGCAGCCTAGTTTCTTGAGATAGTTTAGCTGGTGTTCGGTCTCTACACCCTCGGCAATAATGTTGAATTTCATTCCCTGTGCCATGGCGATGATCCCGCTGACCACGCAGTTTGTATTGTTGTTCTCAATATCATGTACAAATGATTGGTCTACTTTCAGCGTGTGGATGGGGAGTTTTCTTAACCAATTCAGTGATAATGAGCCGGTGCCAAAGTCATCGATGGCGATCGTCACGCCCGAATCAGATAGGGTCTTAAGTTTAGTGATCAACGGCTCCTGATCACTCATTATCATGCGCTCGGTTAGTTCAAGTTCAAGGTTGCCGGGTGGAAAGCCGATTTGCCTTAGCAAACTGCTGATGGTGATAGCCAACTCTGGGTGGTCGAGTTGACTGCTCGCCATATTGACTGACAACTTAATGTGCGAATAACCCACATCGATCCAATGTTTGACTTGCTGGCAAGCGGTTCGCAATACCCACTCACTGATATCAGCTAATAAATTACTTTCTTCGGCCAAACCAATGAACTGTGCGGGATGCAGAACTCCTCGTTGTGGATGATGCCAACGTATTAGTGCTTCCAACCCAATAATGCCGCCGTTGTCGGCTCGTAACTGCGGCTGGTAGTAAACCTTAAACTCGTCATTGCTTAGTGCCTGGTGCAGCTCATTGGTGATTTCCAGGCGATTAGTCACGTTTGTCAGCATGGCTTGACTAAAAAACTGATACTGGCCTTTGCCATTTTTTTTAGCGTGGTACATGGCAATGTCCGCGTGTTGCACCAGATGTTGCATATCGGTTCCCGCAATGGGGTACATGGCGATTCCGATAGTAATGCCCACTGACACTTCATTTTGTTCGACGATAAAGGGTTCTTTTATGGAGTTGATGATTTTTTGTGCCACATCCCCGGCGGCATCCCGGTCTTTTACTACCGGTAGTAATAAAACAAATTCATCACCTCCAAAACGCGAAAGAGTATCTCCTTCTCTTAAGCAGTTCTGTAGCCTCGCAGCCACTGATTTGAGCAGGTGATCTCCCAGCGTGTGCCCCAGGGTATCGTTGACCAATTTGAATCGATCAAGGTCCAGAAACAGAACAGCGAGTTGCTTGTTGTGGCGTCGGCTATGAGCGATTGCCATGTGCAAGCGATCGTTAAACAGCCTGCGGTTGGGCAGGCGGGTTAATAGATCATGATAGGCCTGGAATTGGACATATTCCTGTGCCTCTTTTCGGCTGGTGATATCTTTGGCATTGCCATAAACACCGATGACTTGCTCCCCGTTGTCGTGTTTGTGCTGGTCTTGCCCGAGGATTTCTTTGAAAATGATTTGGGTGTCGGGCTTCTCAGTTGAATGCGGTCTTGCTATTTGAGGTTGGTCTGCTGGGTGGTTGAGATCATTAAAAGTGTGTTGATAAATCGGCAGTAAGGTGACTTCAAAATGGCGACGGGTTGTGTTCTTGATGTCACTATAAACCGTCACCTCAATGTCTTTTACGCTCATACCTTGCTGTACCGCAGTGATACTGTCTCGATGCTTGACCAGCTCCCTCGCTGTTAACACGGTTCGAAAGTGTTGGCCTAACAAGTCTTTAGTACGGAAGCCGACAATTCTCTCTACCGCCTTGTTAAGGAAATTGAAGCAACCATGGCGGTCAAGAATAAACACTATATCAGGGGAGGTATTTAAAACATGGCGCTGGAGTTGTCTTGCCTTATGTAAACGCTGGTGGCTCTTTTGCTGCTCTCTCTGTTGATGTTTTTTTTCCAGTACGCGTTTAATGGAAGAGGTCAGTTCTTCGATAGAAAATGGTTTTCTCAGGTAGTCGAAAGCACCCTTGCGTAGGGCGTGGCTAACCACTGCAAAAGTGGTTTCGACACTGATGACAATAACGGCAGTGTCGATTTTATTCTCAGCAATGTGTTGCATCAGTTGCTGGCCGCTGATATCCCGCATGATTAGATCAAGCAATACCACATCGTATTTCTTTAATGATAGTTTTGCTTTTGCAGACAGGCCGCCCTGCGCCGTGTCTACCACGTAGCCTTGCTTTTCCAGCAAATATTTCAGACTGTTCAGAATTCTGATCTCGTCGTCGACCAGCAATACAGATGGAGAGTCGGCAGGTACCCTGGGGCCGGTTGTGATTTGGTTCATGCCTGAACCACCCTAGTCTGAGGAATCAGTTTGCTCACTGTACGCTAGTTTCAGGTCTTTTGCAGGCAATAAGATCTGAAACTGAGCACCTCCTTTGGTATTGCGGCAGCTGATTGTTCCTTGTAGTTCATCCACGAGTGTTTTGGTAATGCTTAGTCCAAGTCCCGGGTGTTGATTGGCCCTGGATAACCCACTGGGTTCAAAAAGATGGGGCAAAAGGGCTTCATCAAGCCCCCGGCCAGTATCACGGATAATGATCTCAGTATAGTGTTTGCTGTTCACATTGACTTGATGATTGCTGCTGATGAATATTTCGCCACCCTCTGGCATGGCTTCGGCGGCGTTCTTTAGCAGATTAATTAGGATCTGTTTGATATAACTCCTGGTAATCGCTTGTGGTTTTAAGCGGTCGTCCAAATCCACGTGGCAGTGGATCTCCTGGGTCAGAAATAACGAGGCAGAAAACAGGCTAACCAAGTCTTGGATCTCTCGGTTGATATCGGTTCCCGCTGACTGCTTATTCGCGCTGTTGTCGTCAGTAAGCTTAATGAGGATATCACCAACCCGGTTGATTTCCTCCCGAATGATGGAGATGTCTTTTTGGGCTTGGTTTTCCTTCACCAGGCGATCGGAAAGTATGCCCAGATAGTTGGTGATAATCGTCAAAGGATTGCTGATTTCGTGAGTGATCTTCCTCAGCTTAAGTTGTTGTTCCTCCCGGCTAAGCTGCTGATTGCCGTCCCTGAGACTTTGTTGAGCCAAATAAAAACGCTCGCCAGCATGGTTGGCGAACATTCTCAGCATGTTAACGGTCTGTGCTGTGGACTTGGGTGGGCGGTGAGTGCCCAATGCCATCAAGCCTACTGGTCTGGTCGCTTGTTCACGGTTGGGTTGGAGTGAATAGAAGGGAACGCAAACCATATGTCGTGTCTTCAGTAATGCCAGCACGTGTTGGTCGATGACGGGCAATTTACCCTTACTGGCTTCCCATTGCCTGGAGGTGATGACTTTTTCGGAAATAATGGCTGCCGACATCATATTTCTTACTTGTTGAATAGGGATTTCCAATTGGATATCGCTATCGTTTGACTCAGCTACAGCGGCCGGGAAGTTTAAATAACGCAAAATTTGCAGGTGTTCTTCAATCACAAACAGTCTGACCGAACTGAAGCCAAACAGCATGTAAGCGCTATCTTCTATGGCGCGACAGATTTCCGAGATGGAGGTGGACTCGTTGATATGTTCTTTTGCAGTGGACAATAAACTAAGGTTACGGACCTGTCGTGCGAGTCGAAGTTGTTCTTTTTCGTCTTGCTGCTGAATCCTCGCCGTATCGTCCTGATCGCTAATTAATTCAATCTGCAATGATGTGGCCACATTGAGAACATCTTCACGGGTTTTTTGGCACATTTCCCTGACCACTTCTGCAGTCAGATTGAATAGTTGCCCTGCTGCCTCCATACCAGCTTGTCGTGTTTGTTCGTCAGTGTCTCCCAAGTGACTGGCGACATAAACTATCTTAACTAAGTGATGGGCATCTACCAGCAGCGGAAGCGATTCGTGATGATGTTTGATCGCTGCGGATGCAAACTCACTGAGTCCCCACTGCTCGCTTAGCCAGGCCCCGAATTCACAATGGTTGGCCTGCAAGGCCTCTTCTTCTCTGTCTGTTAATGAGCGCGGCTCTGACTCAGCTTCGATGGGTTCGTTCTTGTCTATCGTGTTGTATTCATTCGGGAAGTTAGTTCTTAATGCGAGTTCGCCAATGTTGTGCAACAGACCCGTTAAGTAAGCCTCTTCTGGCCTCGGAAACTGAGTTAGATTGGCGAAAGCTTTAGCTAGCAGTGCGCAACTCAGAGACACGGTCCAGAAATTTTTTAAATATTCTGTTTGCTGGGCGCTGAAAGCCGAAAAGAACTGTTGAACCGCCGCCGTTATGGCGATGGTTTTGGTTTGTTCAGTGCCGATTAATAATAACGCCCGGTTGATGTTATTCACTTTCTGGCGTTGGAAATAAGAGGCGGAATTGGCCAGCGCAATCAGCTTTGATGTCAGCGTGGCGTCATGCCGTATGATCTCTCCGAGAGTGTCCATACCAGCGGTTGGGCTCTGGCAGGCGGTGAGGATATCATTGAGTACATGGGGTAGCGTGGGTAGCTTGTTGACCCTGAGTTCTTCAAAAAAAGAATGTTTGGATGTAGACATATACCCTGACCGCAATGCTTTATTGGGGCGTCACCGGACTTTTGTAAACACTCGCCGTGGTAGCTTTTTGTTGCTGCTGCTATTTTTTTCTGCGCGTTAATGTGCGTCCCTAATGGTTAGGCGCTGGCTATAAATGATCGCCATTGCAAAACCAAGCAATCACCATTCCAAAACCTTATTTATACAACATATACAAAAAAAGTATAGCAGATCAGTTTGCAGGTTTGTTGAATAAACTAATAGTCTGTCCTGTCCGGCTTGCTGCCTCTCTGGTTTTCATCCTGAAACGGCTTCCATGCCGTTGCGCGGAGTCGCAAAGTAAAATGTCGATTTTACTTTGCTTGCAAAATCAATCGCTTAGGCGATCGATTTTGGCAGTACTTCCCAGCTACTCTACATAACCTGACAAGTTCTTTATATAACGACTTCGATCTAATAGAGCAGAGGATAGTTTGTCACTATTATGTCTATTTCCTGATCCATGGTTGAATTAATATAGTCGGTACTTTACTGGGTGCAATGTTGATGGGGGTAAAGCTTGTCGAGATGAGGGGTTAATAAAGACAAGTATTTGGTGAGATTGGGCTAATTTGAGGAAGGCCGACGATTTCGTCATTGCAAAAAGCAATAACAAAACAACAAAGATTATGGACAAAAAATGGCGGCAAAATTAAAAAATAATTGACGCTTCCATTGACTTACTCTGCCAGATGCCGCATTTTTTGTGCGGAGCTTTTCGAATGGTCCAGCGATAGTTTTTCTGTCGATTTTCCAGTTGCCAGTGGAACGCCGAAGTAGTAGACGAGGTGAGAAATTAGTACCTTAGGTAAAAAATAAAACAAGAGGTGAACACGAGAGGTGAACACGTTGGATGCACTCATCGGGTGTATCCATTTGCTCGAGACTTGGGTGGTCCAAGGCAAAATTCCAAAAAACAAACATAACAGGAATACAGCAATGACAAAAATGGCAAGAGCCTTTGTAGTGGTGACTGCACTGGCATTCTCTTCTTTGATGGCGACAACTGCTCATTCAGCGGACAAAGTCTACAGACTCAAAATGGCAGAAACCTGGGGTCCGAATTTTCCGATTTTTGGTGATGCTTCGAAGAACATGGCGGCTATGGCTGAAAAAATGTCCAATGGCCGACTCAAGATTTCCATAGATTCATCCAACAAGCACAAAGCACCCTTTGGTATTTTTGATATGGTTCGCTCAGGCCAGTACGACCTGGGGCATTCTGCTTCCTACTATTGGAAGGGTAAGGTTTTCAATACTCTGTTCTTCACCTCGATGCCATTCGGCATGATCGCGCCGGAGCAATATGCCTGGTTTTATTATGGCGGCGGTATGGAGTTGATGAATAAGGTCTATGAGCCTTTTAACCTGATGTCTTTCCCAGGAGGTAACACCGGGAATCAGATGGGTGGCTGGTTCCGTAAGGAAATCAAGTCTCTCGACGACTTAAAAGGCTTGAAAATGCGGATTCCTGGCTTTGCCGGGGAAGTTTTTGCCAGAGTTGGTGTTAAGCCTACCAACATACCACCGGGCGAGCTGTACACCGCCCTCGAGCGAGGCACTATCGATGCCTTGGAATGGGTAGGTCCTTCGCTCGATTTGCGTATGGGTTTTCCGCAAGTGGCGGACTACTACTACACCGGGTGGCATGAGCCTGCCACTGAGTTACAGTTCCTCGTCAACAAGAAAAAGTTTGAGAAGTTACCCGAAGATCTGCAGGCCATACTGGTGAGTGCAATGAAATTGGCTGCTTATGACATGACCACTCACTCATACCATGAGAGCGCTGTGAACTGGGCCACGATGACGAAAGATTATCCTAATTTGAAAGTCCGCACCTTCCCAGATGATGTTTTACAGGCTATGCGGAAAGCTAACGAGGAAATTCTGGCAGAGAAATCTGCTGAAGATCCTTTGGCCAAAGAAATCATCGATTCACAAAATGCTTATCTCAGAATCTCCCGCAAGTGGACCGAAATCTCTGATAAAGCTTACATCGATAGTATACCGCTGGATTGATCCTCTACTGGTTTAACTTGCTTAGTAAGTGTTTGCGCAATTCCCTGCTGTCTCCTCGATGGCCGGGGACTGCTGTCCTAACCCGATTAATTCTCCAGGGTAGCAAGACTCCCCCGCAGTACCGCTAGCAGTATTGTTAAGAGAATACACAGGAGCTTTTGCTATGCACTGGCTTGTAAAAGTTGATAAGTTTTTAGCTGGTATTGCCCACGGCTGTGGTGTTGTTGCCACTCTCACCTTGATTTTGATGCTATCCAACGTGGCTCTTAACGTGATCATGCGATATGTCTTCAATGATGTGTCGATTGGCTTACAAGAATTGGAATGGCATTTGTTCTCCGTTTGTTTTTTGCTGGGTGTGCCCTATGCCATGCGCAAGGATGGTCACGTCCGGGTAGATATTATCTATGAATCCTGCACAGACCGGGTAAAAGCCCACATCAATTTATGGGGCGCCTTGTTGCTTGCCATTCCTATCTACTTACTCATCATCTACTACGGCTATTTTTTCGCGATGGAGGCCTATGAATTGGGTGAGGGTAGTGGTGATCCCGGCGGTTTACCCTACCGCTGGATTGTCAAATCAATGATTACCATATCCGGCATTTTTGCGCTGTTGGGTAGTTTGTCCATGGTCAGTTATGCCTTAAGAGTGCTCATACTCAATGAAAGCTATATAAAAGAAGAGAAGGAGCAAATCATATGATCGGTATCATTATGTTTGTAGTTGCTCTGGCCATGTTGATGTTCGGATTTCCGGTGGCCTTTACTTTTGGCGGTGTTGCTCTTGTCTTTGGTTTGATTGCTGAAGGAGCAGATTTGTTTGCATTTATGCCATTCAGAATTATGAGCATTATGCAAAACACCGTGTTGATGGCGATTCCGCTGTTTATTTTTATGGGAGTTGTACTGCAAAAAACCAAGCTGGCGAAGCAGTTATTAGAATCCATGGGGCGACTTTTCGGTACCATGCCCGGTGGGTTGGCTATCTCTACCGTATTCGTTGGTGCCATGCTGGCGGCTTCAACCGGTGTAGTGGGAGCGAGTGTAGTGGCAATGGGTTTGATTTCTCTGCCGGTGATGATGCAGTACGGATATGATAAAAAGCTCAGTTGCGGCACGATTTGCGCTTCGGGCACTCTGGGTCAAATTATACCCCCGTCTATTGTGCTTATTATTCTTGGTGATGTGATTGGTATACCGGTGGGTGATTTGTTTCGTGCAGCAGTGATACCGGGTTTAGTGTTGGTGGGTTTTTACACAATATATATCCTGACTATCTCCAGATTAAAGCCTGAGTTGGCACCTGCTATGCCCAAAACGGGAAGCGATCGGGGTAAAGAGATTCGCCAGGCTTTGTTGGCTATTTTACCGCCCATGGCGCTGATTATGGTAGTGCTCGGTTCAATTTTTGCCGGTATCGCAACCCCTACCGAATCGTCAGCTCTGGGTGGCGTAGGCGCCATTTTACTGGCTTTGCTGTACGGCCAATTCTCCTGGCGAATGGTTTGGGAAAGTTCCAAAGATACGGTTATTGTCACTGCCATGGTCTTTGCGATTTTATTGGGTGCAACCGCTTTCTCGATGACCTTCAGTTATTCGGGAGGTGATGCCATTGTTGAAGAATGGATGCTGGCCTTACCTGGCGAAAAATGGGGTTTTATCATCCTCTCCATGTTGTTTATCCTAGTGCTTGGTTTCTTTATCGATTTCGTTGAGATTTCTTTTATTATCGTCCCGATTCTGGCGCCTGTTGCAGAAGCCCTCGGCATTAATATGGTGTGGTTTGCCATTCTGATTGCAATGAATTTACAGACCAGCTTCTTGACTCCGCCATTCGGATTCAGTTTGTTCTACTTGAAGGGAGTGGCTCCCCGAGGTGTGCAGACAATTGATATCTATCGAGGTGTATTACCCTTTATAGCTATACAAATGCTTGTTGTTATTACCATTATTCTGTTCCCCGGCTTATTTGGAATGTGAGTTATTTGCCAATGGATAGGGGCGGATGTGGTTTGGCAGTGCTGTCTGAAAAATTTACGACCAAAAGAGCATATAAGAATTCATTGGGCTGGTTTAACCTTTTTGATGAGGTTGCTGACCTGTTGAAATTTGGTTCGGCGTGGGTTCTGACCTGTCTCTCGTTCTCATGCTCCATATTGTAGATATCTGCCAGCTATTTTTATGTTCTCCCTCTGAGCAGACTGCATTTGCTGTTGGTGATATTGGCGACAGGTTAGCGACGATAACGTTTTCCGTTAGCTCAGATTTTGAGAGACAGGGCATGAAAATCCGGGGTTTGGACAACTTTTTGGATTGCGCGAAAGAATACGATACCAAGGACGAATTTTGGCCAAAAAATTAGTGTTTTGACTGACGTATATCAGTAAACATTACGACATATTGGGTAAAGTACCCCATCGTTGGGTTGAGTGGCTCTGGTTTTCTTGAGAGGGCTGGTATCGCTCCCCGGAAGCTGCATCACTCAAGAACTGGCGGAAGATCGCTAATTAAAGGAAATGCAAAAATAAAATAGCAAACTAAGCAAAAAAGAGTAAATGAGCAAAGGCTTTTCTGGCCATTCACGGGCCGGAAAATGCAAAGAAACTGTGTACGCAAATTTGCCATCCACTGGCAATAGCCGTATGCGTAGATTGGCTTACTCAGAAGAAAAATAAATATGAATAAAATCGAAAACAACGAAATTCATGATTTAACAGTGCCACCCGACTTAACTCAAAAGTCCGGTACCGGCCCAGTCAGAGCCCGAAAACCTGTTTATCAAGATTATTTGCCGCCATGCAATAACGCGTGCCCTGCTGGAGAAGATATCCAGGCTTGGCTGGCGTTAGCCCGTGATGGGAAGTTTGAAGCAGCCTGGCAAAGTCTGATTGCAAACAACCCTATGCCTGCTGTGCATGGAAGGGCTTGTTACCATCCCTGTGAATCATCTTGTAATCGTACTCAGGTTGATGGTTCAGTCAGTATCCACGCAATCGAAAGATTTCTGGGTGACATGGCTTTGAAAGAAGGTTGGAAACCAGCATTTAATGCGCCTGACTCTGGGAAAAAAGTGTTGGTCGTTGGCGCGGGTCCATCTGGTCTGTCTTGTGCCTGGCATTTGCGCCGTCTGGGCCATACCGTGGAAATTCGCGATGCAGGTCCGGTCGCCGGCGGTATGATGCATTTTGGAATCCCCGCTTATCGGTTGCCCAGAAATATCATCGACGAAGAAGTCTCACGAATTGAGTCCACGGGTGTCAAAATCACTCTGAATCACAAGGTGGAGGATGTTCTTGGTGAGAAAGAGGAAGGTGGCTTTGATGCTGTATTTATGGCGATTGGTGCCCACATTGGTAAAAAGGTCGATATTCCTTCCAAAGAATGCGGTCCTATCATGGACGCACTTACCTACCTCAAGTCTGTGGAAGATAAAGAGGCACCTCAGTTAGGCCGACGCGTAGCCATATATGGTGGTGGTAATACCGCTGTGGATGCTGCCCGCACAGCGAAGCGTTTAGGCGTCGAACCTTTGATCATCTATCGTCGCGATGAAGAACACATGCCCGCTACGCAGGAAGAAATGGATGAGGCCATCGAAGAAGGAGTGAAGGTCAACTGGTTACGATCTATTAAGCAGATTGATCAGGACAAAATTACCGTTGAAAAAATGAGGATCAACGAAAAAGGCCGCCCAGAACCCACCGGTGAATATGAAACACTGGAAGCCGACAGCCTGATTCTCGCTTTGGGTCAGGATGTGGATATGGCTGTGCTTGAACGCATTCAAGGCTTAGAGTTCGACGAGTGGGATAGTGTGGTCAAAGTTAACCACAATATGATGACCACCATTGATGGCCTGTTTGCTGGCGGTGATATGGTGCCCTCTGATCGAACCATCACCATCGGTACCGGCCATGGCAAGAAAGCTGCACGCTGCATTGATGCCTGGCTGCAGGGTAAGGATTACATTAAGCCGAAGTCCGGACCTTTGAATAGCTTTAAAGATTTGCATATTTGGTACAACACCGATGCACAGTCCAGCTCTCAGCCTGTGATCAGTCCGGAAGCGCGCACCACTGATTTTGATGAAGTGGTTGGTGGTCTGTCCGAAAAGCAAGCCACTTACGAAGCCAGCCGCTGCTACTCTTGCGGTAACTGTTTCGAATGCGATGGTTGTTACGGAGCTTGTCCGGAAGATGCTGTTATCAAGTTAGGGAAAGGCAAGCGTTATAAATATGACTATGATAAGTGTACCGGGTGTGCTGCTTGTTTCGACCAGTGCCCATGTCATGCCATTACCATGGTTGACGAAGAAATTGGAATGGCTGAGGAGCAAGTATAATGACAAATAAAATGATTATGGCCGATGGTAATGAAGCGGCTGCCTGGGTGGCTTGTAAAGTTTCAGAAGTATGTGCCATTTATCCAATTACACCGTCTACACCAATGGCTGAGATGGCTGATACCTGGTCCATCGCTGGGGTGAAAAATATTTGGGGCTTAGTGCCTGACATTATAGAAATGCAGCACGAAGGCGGAGCCGCCGGTACCATGCACGGTGCGCTGCAGGGTGGTGCTTTGTCTGCCACTTTTACCGCCAGTCAGGGCTTGTTGTTGATGATCCCTAATATGTACAAGATGGCGGGTGAATTAACGTCCTGTGTTATTCACGTGGCGGCCCGATCTCTGGCTGCTCAGGGTCTTTCCATATTCGGAGACCATCAAGATGTAATGGCGGCCCGTTCTACTGGCTTTGCTATTATGGCGTCTGCCACAGTTCAGGAATCTCAGGATCTCGCACTAATCAGTCATGCAGCTACTTTAGAGAGTCGTGTGCCCTTTATGCATTTCTTCGATGGTTTCCGAACTTCCCATGAGATCAATAAAATTGATCAGGTAAGCGATGACCAGATCCGTGAAATGATAAACGATGACCTTGTGCTGGAGCATCGTCAGCGTTCGCTCAATCCAGAGCGTCCCGTAATCAGAGGAACGGCACAGAACCCGGATGTTTATTTCCAGGGTCGTGAGAGTGCCAACAAATTTTATAATGCGGTACCTGGTATCGTCCAGAAGACCATGGATCAATTTGCCGGCCTTACAGGGCGTCAGTACAACCTGATTGACTACTATGGTGCTGACGATGCTGAGCGCGTAGTAGTCGCTATGGGTTCTGGTCTGTCGACCATTCGTATGGCAGTTGAAAATTTAGTTCGTGCAGGTGAAAAAGTCGGTGTGCTAGCGATTCGCTTGTACCGACCGTTTCCTGTGGAATCTTTTATCAAATCCTTGCCTTCCACAGTAAAGAACCTGAGTGTTTTGGACCGTACCAAAGAGCCTGGGTCTAACGGTGAACCTTTATATCAGGACGTGCTGACGACCATGACGGAAGCCTTCCAGCGTGGTGATATCGCTACTCTGCCCAAATTGACAGCAGGACGCTATGGCTTGTCTTCCAAAGAATTTACACCAGCCATGGTTAAGGCGGTCTTTGATGAATTGAGTAAAGACTCTCCGAAACCAAGATTTACTGTCGGCATTTACGATGATGTTACTAACCTGAGCCTTGAATGGGATGACACTTATCTGATTGATTCGGATAAGCAGGTTCAATGCCTGTTCTTCGGACTTGGTGCTGACGGAACGGTTGGTGCCAATAAGAACAGTATCAAGATTATCGGCGGTTTAGATAAGTTTTTTGCGCAGGGTTATTTTGTATATGACTCGAAAAAGTCCGGGTCAATGACAACCTCTCATTTGCGCTTTGGACCTGACCCCATTGACTCTCCTTACTTGATTCAGAAAGCAAGTTTCATTGGCTGCCACCAATTTAACTTTGTAGAGATCACCAACGTGTTGGCTAACGCGGCACAAGGTGCCACCTTACTGCTTAACAGTGCTTATTCGAAAGAAGAAGTTTGGAATCATCTGCCAGCCAATATGCAGCAGCAAATGGTTGACCTTGATATCAAGTTCTACGTGATTGATGCTTATAAAGTAGGCGAGCAGACCGGCATGGGTCAGCGTGTTAATACGATCATGCAGACTTGCTTCTTTGCTTTGGCTAACATTTTGCCAAAAGACGAAGCTATCAAGTTGATCAAGGGCTCGATAGAAAAGACCTATATGAAAAAAGGTCCTAAAGTAGTCGAGAAGAACTTTGCAGCGGTGGATGCGACGCTGGCCAACCTTTACGAAGTCGATTATCCGAAAACTGTCGGTAGCAAAGGCGATCGTATCGGGCTGATTAACCCGAATGCTCCTGACTTTGTGAAGAATATCACTTCGCAGATGATGAGTGGTTTTGGTGATCGTATTCCAGTGTCACAAATTCCAGTGGATGGTACCTATCCTACAGCAACTACCCAATGGGAGAAGCGGGATATCGCCCGGAAGATACCGGAATGGCGGGAAGACCTGTGTATTCAATGCGGCAACTGCTCGTTTATTTGTCCTCATGCCACCATACGTGCCAAGTTCTATCACGAAGACTTGCTCAAAGATGCGCCCGAAGGCTTTAAAACGGCACCGATTTCTGCCCGTGGATTCCCAGGAACTAACTACACCCTCCAGGTGTACCCTGAAGATTGCACAGGATGTGGTTTGTGCGTTCAGTCTTGTCCTGTGCGTTCGCCAGAAGAAATGGACGAGTCTGGCCAGCCCATTCGCGCTGTTAATATGGTAGATAAAACACCGATATTTGATCGTGAAAAGGAATCTCTGGAATTCTATGAAAAGATCCCACTGAATGATCGTGTCAAGGTTGATTTCTCTACTGTTCGGGGCGTTCAGTTCCTTGAGCCATTGTTTGAGTTCTCCGGTGCATGTACCGGTTGTGGTGAAACGCCTTATTTGAAAGTTTTGACTCAACTCTTTGGCGATCGAATGATGGTAGCCAACGCCACGGGTTGTTCCTCAATATACGGTGGTAACCTGCCAACGACCCCATGGGCTGTTAACTCCGACGGCAGAGGTCCCGCATGGGCGAACTCTCTGTTTGAAGATAACGCAGAATTTGGTTTTGGTTTCAGGCTGTCTTCAGATAAGCAAATGGAGCAAGCGAAACAGGTATTGGAAACATTTCGTGAGAAGCTGGGCAACGAGCTGGTTGACGGCATTGTCAGTGCCCCGCAAGTTGAGGAAGTGGACATCAAGGCGGTTCGCGACAAGATTGCTATCGTCAAAGACGAGCTGGAGAGAGATGGGTCAGCAGCAGCGAAAAATATGCTGTCGCTTCTTAATAATCTGGTTCGGCGATCTGTGTGGGTTGTTGGTGGAGATGGCTGGGCCTATGATATCGGTTCATCCGGTTTAGACCATGTATTAGCCTCTGGTAAGAATATCAACGTGCTGGTCATGGACACGGAAATCTACTCCAATACCGGTGGTCAAATGTCCAAGTCTACGCCAATGGGTGCCGTTGCTAAGTTTGCTTCGGGAGGCAAGCTCATTGCTAAGAAAGAAGTTGCTTTACAGGCAATCTCTTACGGTAGTGTCTATGTTGCTCGTATTGCAGCGGGTGCTAGTCCACAGCAGGCCTTGCAAGCGCTACGTGAAGCAGAAGCTTATGATGGTCCTTCTTTAGTTATCGCCTACAGCCACTGTATCGGGCAAGGGCTGGATATGGAGCAGGGTCTTGCTCAGCAGCGCCGTGCGGTGGATTGCGGCCACTGGCCGTTGATTCGTTACAACCCCATGTTGCGGGATCAGGGTCGTAACCCATTCAGCTTGGATAGCCTAAGGCCAACCATTCCTTTGTCAGAATACAGAAAGCATGAGTCTCGCTTCCAAAGCATGAAGCGGTCTCATCCTGAGGAAGCAGCTCGTTTAGAGAATATTGCTCAGCAAGTGGCTACTCGCAAATGGTCTGTCTACGAGGAGATGGCCACGCGGTCGGCTCACGAGTATACACCGGACGCGAGAAAGGCCTGACAGGGGTTCCGATACCTTATACCTGGTGCTTGTAGCTTGTAAGTGCAAATAGAACCCAGCTCAGTTATGGCCATCCAAAACTGAGCCGCTCCAGGCAAATCGAAGTCCCAGCTGGCCTGAGTTAGCTAGTAGTCAATTCAGTCCAGTTATTTTAAAAACACCGCTATCGACCCGGTTGATATGTGGTGTTTTTTTTATTCCCAAGACATTGGCTAGTCTAGTTTTCATCCTGAAACGGCTTCCATGCCGTTTCGCGGAGTCGCAAAGTAAAATCGGCATTTTACTTTGCTCGCAAAATCAATCGCTTAGGCGATCGATTTTGGCAGTACTTCTTTGTACTGCGTTAGTGCCCATCAAAAACTGGCGTTTCTGAATGAGCACTAGACTAAATTACCCCCATTTTCCGTATCATTTTTCAATTCCTCCAGGCTTTGGTGCTCAATTTTAATGAACTTTGCCGCATTCCAGATAGCGCCTGGCAACGATCCCATACTTCGTGTCTGTACTCTTCTTACTGGCTCATTCGGTGTTCAGGCCGGTATGACCACTGATGATTCCAACAACGCTTTTTGAGACTACTGAAATATCTCAACCCGGTTCGTTGGATAAATTTGACTCAGCGTTAGATACACTTACTTCAGTAACTTTTGAGCTTGGCGGTGGTTCTGAAAGTACTACTTAGCTCGAGAATACTGCTAGTAAGAGCCAATTTTTCAGTTTCGACTCAATACTCAATTTCTTTTTTGACTTAAGTTATGTTGGACAAACAGTAGTCTCTCCTGCTTTCACGACTAATCTGGCTTCTACGGGTGGATTCGTTAATTTAGCCTCTATGGGTATTCTTGATTTGGGAACTACTACTGATTCAGCGAGTACCATTCTAAACTTCAGTGGTCCTGACTTGGCTGCTTTCATAGGCACCGGTACGTGCGACGTTGGTTGTACCACAGTTTCTGGATCAACATTCCAGGGAGGCGGTGCAAATATTCACAATGTTCAAAACACTACAGCGGGTTGTTTTGCCAATATCGAATATAATTTCGACGACCTGCCTCCTGCGCAAGTTTCTGAGCCTGCTGCTTTTGCTTTGATGAGCTTGACCTTGGCTTCATTACAAAAGATACATTCTTTCACAGGCGAAACAGAAGCTAATATTTCCCCACATAAAGTTACTGTACGCCGCAATGGATTTTGTTTTTACTTAGGGGATATTAAATTTGCATGATCCAGTGGCCTCATAAGGCCATAGGTATCCGGGTAGTAAAAGACTATTGAATACTCAGCTTGTTTTCGAACAAAACTATATCGAATCCTCATCAAGGGCTTTAATTTGTGCGCTAAAGCACAGGGATTTCAGTACCCAAATGCACTCTCGTCGAGTGGTTGAGTTATCAGAGTCACTTGGCATTGCATGCAAGCTGAGTTCAGACGATATTGTGCAGTTGAAGATATCTGCTTGTTTGCACGATATCGGCAAAATTGGTATTCCAGACGAAATTCTATTAAAGCCGGGTTCCCTTGATGCCAGCGAGTGGAAGGTTATGCAGTCGCATGCGGAAAAAGGTGAGGATATTGTCCGCAATATCATGGTGGATGGTTCTGATCGCGTGGCATCGGCTATCCGTCATCACCATGAATTTTTTAATGGTAATGGCTATCCTGACCAAATCCATGGCGAGCATATCCCCGAATTCTCACGGATCATTAGTATTGCGGATAGCTTTGACGCTATGACCGATGTCCGACCTTACCACCAAACCAGAAATCATATTCAGGTGATGGACATCATGCACGGTGAACACGGTAAATTTGATCCTTGGATGCTGGCGAAGTTTGAGACAATTATCAGTCGAACGGCATAGACTTCCTTCAGTTAACGAAACACACCAGTTAGCGAAATACACCCGTAAGTTAGTCAGCCAACAGGTCTTATACTTCAAAAAGTCAGGTATTCGAAACCCCTTTCTTAATTTCCCAGATCATATTTTCTTGTTAAAGAACTCTGTCTTTCCTTGCAGTGCTTGAAGAATGACCAATCAAGGTCTATTTTTAGTTTATTTGGCGGTTACAAAGCTCATGCGATCGAAACGCTAGCTGGTGCTCATCCAGAAACGCCAGTTTTTGATGGGCACTAACGCAGTACAAGGAAGTACTGCCAAAATCGATCGCCTAAGCGATTGATTTTGCGACTCCGCGAAACGGCATGGAAGCCGTTTCAGGATGAAAACCAGCTTCGTCGGATGCTGCTGAAGCTATCACACGCCAGTGATTGCAAGTGGGCCGATTATGATGACGTTATATAACTTGTTCGTTAACATGTGCCTTGGCATGTTCCTGATGCCTGGATTTTGCGTGGTTGCTGAGTAGGAAGTCGGAGCATCAAAATTTTTAGCACTATAATACAAAGCTGTCAGTAAAAGTTCAGCCAGCAGCTTGGATATCAACTGAGCGGCTTTTCTGATGCAATAAGCCCGATGGCCTGATCGGAGGTACCGATGACATTTATCCTTGCCCGCTTTACTGTTCAAAACCGAATGTGGTTATTGATTGCTATTACGGTATTCTTATTGGTCGGTGGCGGGGCGCTAACCATACTTAATACCAAAGATGATTTATTCAACGAGCGAGTCGCCTCAGCCAGTAATCTGGCTCACACAGCGACTGCCGTGTTAGACAATTTCTATAGCCGCTATCAGAGCGGTGAATTCTCAGAACAAGAAGCCAAAACAGCGGCCCTGACGGTATTGGGCGCTCTTCGTTATGCGGGGGACAACTATTTCTGGGTAAATGATATGGACCATGTGATGATTATGC
>JGI12048J13642_10081670_pt1 | contig 18219 bp, 11 predicted proteins | sample ElkSlonscriptome_16_FD_13642 | JGI IMG/M metagenome (IMG submission 13642)
AAGGGCCGCTTCGGCCGCTACAGCCAGGGGACGGGCCAGGAGAAGCAGTACTACGTCGGCTTCGTGAACCTCTACGGGGTGAACCCCGCGGAGCTGCCCTATCGCTTCCAACGCACCGTCCCCATCGAGGTCTCCGAGCACGACCCGGGCGTGGTCTACCACGGTTCGCAGTACGTGCACAAGACCACCGACGAGGGCGTGACCTGGGAGACCATCAGCCCGGACCTCACCGCCTTCCGCCCGGAGCGTCAGCAGATCTCCGGCGGGCCCATCACCCGGGACATCACGGGTGAGGAGCACTACTCGGTGCTTTACAGCATCGAGGAGTCGCCGCTGAACCCCGACGTCATCTGGACGGGGGCCAACGACGGTCCCGTGCACGTCACCCGGAACGGCGGGGAGACGTGGACGGACGTCACGCCTCCGGACATGCCGACGGAAGGTCGCATCAACATCATCGACCCCTCGCCCCACGATCCGGCCAAGGCCTACTTCGCCGGCTACCGGACGCTCCTGGGCGACTTCACCCCCTTCATCTACAAGACCGAGGACTACGGCGAGAGCTGGACGCTCCTCACCGACGGCGAGAACGGCATCCCCGGGGACTACCCGGCGCGAGTGATCCGGGAGGACACCGAGCGCGAGGGGCTCCTCTACGCCGGGACCGAGTTCGGCATCTTCGTGTCCTTCGACGACGGCGAGAGCTGGCAGCCCTTCCAGTTCAACCTGCCCACCACGCCCATCACCGACATGAAGCTGAAGGCCGGCGACCTGGTGGTCTCCACCATGGGTCGGGGCTTCTGGATCATGGACGACCTGAGCCCGGTGCGGCAGTGGGGCGACGCCGTCACCATGGGGCAGGCGCACCTCTTCCAGCCTTCGGACGCCTATCGGCTCCGGGGCGGGGGCGGCTACAGCTTCTCCGCGCCCGCGCCCGACGAGCCCGAGTGGTCGCCCACCGGCGTCTACGTGGACTACCACCTGAGCGAGGCCGCCGACAACGTGATGCTCGAGTTCCTGGACACCCAGGGGAATGTGCTCCGGAGCTTCGGCGACGAGGGCGAGGGCGTGACCACCGAGGAGCGCCAGGAAATGCGCGCGCCCTACACCGTACAGATCGGAGAGGACGTCCTGGATGGGAGCGAGGGCGTCCACCGGTTCGTCTGGGACCTGACGGTGCCCGGACCGGAGAGCGACCCCGACGATGGTCCCATGGTCGTGCCCGGGGACTACCAGGTGCGCCTCACGGTGGACGGACAGAGTCAGACCCGGGACTTCGAGGTCCTCATGGATCCCCGGGTCATCGACGACGGGGTCACCGTCGCCGACCTCCAGGACCAGTTCGACCTGGCGTTGGAGATCATCGCCGCCATGGACGACGCCGGGAGCACCATCGACCGGCTGGAGGAGGCCATGGCCCGCGCGGCGGATGGGTCGGACGTCTCCGCGGAGCTCGCCGAGATCGAAGCCGCCCTGGTGACCGATCCCAACGACGAGATCTCCAGCTATCCGCAGCCCATGCTGGCCTCCCAGCTGGACTACCTCTACGGCAACTCCACCGCCGCGGATCAGAAGCCCGGTGAGGACATGTACACGCGCCTGGAGGTCCTGAAGGCCGAGCTGGAGGAGCACAAGGCCAACCTGGAGCGCCTGGTACGGACCATCACCCAGCAGGACGGGGACCGCTGATCCGGCGGCCATGAGTCGTATGGCGAAGCATCCGGGCCGGGGTCCACACAGGTGGGCTCCGGCCCTCGTCGCTCTGGTGCCCCTCTGGCTCACGCTGGGGTGCTGGTCGTCCCGGGGTGGGGGATCCCTTCCAGGAGGCCGCCACCGAGCCCCGGCATGGGGAGGAAGGGGGCGGCTCCGAGCTGCATCGGGTGTGCTTCCAGGTCTCCTGCGGCGGGTGTAACGGCCGCTAGCGCCGCTTCCGCAGCAGTCGGTCCAGGCCGTGGATGCGGGCCTGTAGGAGGTCGTCGGGGTCCTGGGTCTCCATGCCCATCTCGCGCATCTCCCGGATCCAGTCGGCGTCGATGCCGTGGATGCGGAAGGCCAGCGCCTGGCCCACGTCCTCCAGGTGGATCTCCAGCTCCTCCATGGCCTCCAGGAAGGCACCGTCGAGGTGGTGGATGCGCATGGCCACCAGGTCGTCTGCGTCCAGAGGGCGGTCCCAGATCCGACGGGCGTCGGCCACGACCGCGCCATCCACCCCATGGATGCGCATGGCCAGAAGGTCGTCGCCGTCCACGGGGCCGACGCCCCAGCCCTCCACCTCCCGGACGAAGGCCGGGGTGACGCCGTGGATGCGGAACGCGAAGGCGTCGTCCAGCTCCATCACCACCAGGCCGGCGGAACGGAGGGAGTCGAGGAAGCCCTCGTCGATGCCGAAGATGGCCGCCGCCAGCAGGTCGTCGAAGTCCGGATCGAAGCCCTGACCACGGAGTCGATGAGCGTCCTCGTGGTCCACGTCCAGGATGGCCGCCGCCAGCAGGTCGTCGGCGTCGGGGCTCCGGAAGCCGAGCTCCTCGAGGGAGGGCGCGAAGGTCGGATCCGGCGCGAAGGTGAAGGTCCCTCGTCCACGCCCCCGGTTCTCGTCCCAACGTCCTTCCAGGCGGAGGGTACCGGCTGCTCGCTCCAGGGTGATCTCCACCATGCCGTCCCTGGAGGCCGCAGCCTGCTGGAGACGGGACGCGTCCTCCTCGGGCAGGTCGGTGTGGTGCTCCCAGTCCCGCTCCTCGTCATCGGACCAGACGGAGAGCCGGACCCGCACGCCCTCGTCCCGAGCCCGCGCCACCCAGGTGCCGTCCCGGGCCTCCTGCGTCGGGGAGCTCCAGGCACCGGGCAGCGCCTCGGCCGTCTCCGGGCCGCCAGGCAGAAGAAGGAGGAAGGCCAGGGCCGCCGTCGTCGTCGTCATCATCGTCCGCATGGGATCCCTCGGGGTGGGAGAGGTGGAACGCACCCCATGGGATGCCGGCCCCCCCGCGAAGGTTGGAGGACCGATGGGCCGGCGTGGCGGTGGACCGGGGCGGAGCCCTAGTTGTGGGCGAAGACGAAGGTGTAGCGGTCGTCCAGGACGTAGGCGGGCATGGCGCCGGACAGCAGATCCCGCGTGGCGAGGCCCAGCTCCCGGTCCTCGGTGACCACCGAGAAGGCCAGGAGTCCGCCGATGTCCGGATGGTCCGGGAGTCCGTCGGGAAGGACCCAGTTGTCCCAGTCCAACCGGTAGCCCGCCCCCGTCATGTCGAAGCCTTCGGGGAGGTAGCGCTCGAGGCCGTCGGGTACGACCCCGGTGTAGGCGTCCTCGGGCCAGGTCCCGTGATCGTCCTGGTAGGTGACGACGGCGAGCTGGAGCACCTGCACGTGCGCCACCACCTCCTGGGCCCGGGCCTGGACGAAGAGCTCATGGAAGTCCGGCGCCGCGATCCGGCCCAGGGTGCCCATGAGCATGACCACGGTGAGGAGCTCCACGAAGGTGAAGCCCCGGTTGCCGGCCGCGGGCCCGTGCCGTCCACGGTGTCGATGGAGCCGCCAGGAGAAGGTCATCGTCGGCCCCGCTCCGGGTAGGCTCGAGGCGACGCCGCCACCGCCGGGGTGGCCGTCCGACGCGAAGCGGTCTCCGGTCCGGCGTCGTCGGGAAGGGCCGGATCGGGCTCGCGGAGGAGGTACGCGGGAACGTCCTCCAGGAGGCCTTCGACGCCTTCCTCGCTGCTCCAGGCGAGTCGGACCCGGCGGCTCCGCGCCTCCAGCTCGTAGTGCTGGTTGTCGAGTCTTCGATACTCCATTCCCGGCAGCGGCGGACCGGTCTCTTGCAGCACCCAGGGGAGCCGACCCCGCGCCTCCTGAAAGGCCCGGATCTGCTGCGCCTGGAGGAAGAGGTTCACCTGCAGCGCTCTGCCGTCCTCGGCCACCGGCGGCGGCGCCGGCGGTGCCACCCGGGTCCAGGAGGGGCTGAAGATCCAGACGTAGGCCGCCACGGCCCAGGCCCCGGTGACGACGCCGCGCCGGACCCGGGTGCGCCGGACTCGACGCTCCTCGGCCGTCTGGGCCGCCTGGGCCTGCTCCTCCTGGTGCCGCAGGACCTCGGCGAGCGCACGAGCCCGTTCCTGGGCGTCGCTGACGCGGCGGTCGGCCTGGTCGTCGGGGGTGGTCTGGGGCATGAACGTGCCTCGGCAGAGGCGTGATGCGGTGCTGGAGGGGGAGGGCAGGGGGGATCCAATGTAGGGTCGATGGCGGTGGGAGCGCCAAGACCATCCAGGGACGGTGGATCCTCAATCCATGATCTACCCCTCCAGAAGGGCCCGGTTCGGGGACGGTCGGGCGAGGAAGGGCCGGGTGCGTAGGCTAGGGCCGCGGGCGCTGGGGGAAGACCAGGGTCCACACCGTGTCCTGCACGAAGGAGTCGTCGGGATGGCGGGAGAGGAGGGCAGCCAGCAGGGCCGGGTCCGACGTCCCGAGGGAGACGCCCGCCAGGACCCCGACCGTGGGGGAGGGGAGGGGCACCGTGTCCGCCGGGGTGTCGTCGGGGATCTCCGGGATGTTCGCGGGGCGGGGGGGCTGCTCGACCGCGCGCCAGCGACGAGCCTCGACGACGAAGCCGTCGCCTTCGAAGCTCGCTCCCGGGGGCAGGTAGGGCGCCAGGCCCTCGGGCACCTGGCCCGGAGGAGCGGACACGGGCCAGCTCCCTTCGGCCGCTCGGTGCTCCTCGTACCCCATCCGCACCTGCTGCACCCATTCCTGAGCGGCCTGGATCCGAGCGTCGCGGGCAATCCGGTGGACGACGGGCACGACGAGGGCGGCGAGGACGGCAAGCGCCGCAAGCCCCACCACCACGTCTGCCACCAAGAAGCCCGCACCGTCGCGGCGCGCCTTCACGGGAGGTGCGGATGCCGAAGCCAGCGCTCTGCAAGCGACCGGGCGGTGGCGGGCGGGTCGGTACCGTCGTGGATCACCACCCCGACCCCCGGCGCCCTGAGGGTGAGCTGGTAGCTGCGGTTTCCGGTCCGGAGGTAGCGGACGTCGGACCCCGAGGCCCCCACCTCCTCCAGGCTGGCGGGCAGGCGCGCCGATTCCAGGCGAAAGGCGTCGATCTCCAGCGCGTGGAGCAGGAGGGTGGCCTCCATGCCTCGCCGGAGATCGGCCGGAGTGAGGTCGGGCGGTGGCGGGCCAGTGAGCAGCCGCGGAGGCGCCAGCAGGAGGAGCCCGGCCACCAGGAACAGGGCACAAGCTCCGAGGAGCTTCCACCCGGTGCGCGTGCCCATGGGATTGCCCACCGGGCCGCTGTACTGGGCGTCCTGGGCCAGGGCGTGGGCCACCGTCTCCTTCAGGAGTCGATCCCTCAGCGCCGGATCGCTCAGCTCCTCCCCGTCCTCCAGCATCACCTCGTCCGGCCCGGGTGCGGCATCCGGCCGGACCCCCGGTTCCACCTCGGGTGCCTGCTCCTCGTCCCGGTGCTGGGGATCGGGGCGCTCCGAGCGAGTGGACATGGACGAGGGGCCGTCAGTCCCGCACGAGCTTCCGGTACTTCACCCGTTCGGGCCGGAGGGCGTCGGCGCCGAGACGGCGCTTCTTGTCCTCCTCGTACTCCTCGTAGTTGCCCTCGAACCACACCACCCGGCTCTCGCCTTCGAAGGCGAGGATGTGGGTGGCGATGCGGTCGAGGAACCAGCGGTCGTGGGAGATGACCAGCACGCATCCTGCGAAGTCGAGGATGGCGTTCTCCAGGGCCCGGAGCGTATCCACGTCCAGGTCGTTGGTGGGCTCGTCCAGGAGGAGCACGTTGCCGCCCTCCTGGAGGAGCTTCGCCAGGTGGAGCCGATTCCGCTCCCCGCCGGAGAGGACCCCCACCTTCTTCTGCTGGTCGGCGCCCCGGAAGTTGAACCAGGACAGATAGGCCCGGGGGTTCACCTCGGCCCGGCCGAAGTGGAGGACGTCGGCGCCGCCGCTCACCTCCTCGAAGACCGTCTTCTCGCCGTCCAGCGCATCCCGGGACTGATCCACGTAGGCGAGCTCCACGGTCTGGCCCACCTCCAGCGTCCCGGCGTCGGGCTCCTCTTCACCCACGATCATGCGGAAGAGCGTCGTCTTGCCGGCTCCGTTTCCGCCGATGATCCCGACGATGGCCCCGGCGGGAACGTCGAAGGAGAGATCATCGATGAGGAGCTTGTCCCCGAACCCTTTGGTGAGCCCGTTCGCCCGGACGACGACGTCCCCGAGGCGCGGTCCCTTGGGGATGAGGATCTCCGCCGACTTCAGCCGCTCCCGCTCGTCCGCGGCCAGGAGCTCCTCGTAGGCGTTCACCCGGGCCTTCCCCTTGGCGTGGCGCGCGGTGGGGGACATGCGGATCCATTCCAGCTCCCGATCCAGGGTGCGCTGGCGGGCGCTGGCCCGCTTCTCCTCCACCCGGAGGCGCTCCTGTTTCTGCTCCAGCCAGGAGGTGTAGTTGCCCTTCCAGGGGATGCCCTGGCCTCGATCCAGCTCCAGGATCCACTGCGCCACGTTGTCCAGGAAGTAGCGGTCGTGGGTAATGGCTACGATGGTCCCCGGAAAGGCGTCCAGGTGGTGCTCCAACCAGGCCACCGACTCGGCGTCCAGATGGTTGGTGGGCTCGTCCAGGAGCAGCATGTCCGGCTGCTCCAGGAGAACCCGGCAGAGGGCCACCCGACGGCGCTCCCCACCGGAGAGGGTGGTGACGTCGGCGTCTCCGGGCGGGAGGCGCAGGGCATCCATGGCCACCTCGACCGTGCGGTCCAGGTCCCAGGCGCCGGCGGCCTCGATGCGATCCTGGAGCTTGGCCTGCTCGTCCAGCAGCTGGTTCATCTCCTCGTCCGTGGCGACGTCTCCGAAGGCCAGGTTCACCTCCTCGAAGCGCTGCAGCAGGGCCCGCGTCTCCGCCACGCCCTGCTCCACGTTGCCCCGCACATCCAACTCGGGATCGAGCTCGGGCTCCTGGGCCAGGTACCCGATGCGGGTTCCCTTGGCGGCCCAGGCCTCTCCCTGGAAGTCGGTGTCCAGGCCCGCCATGATGCGCAGCAGGCTGCTCTTACCGGAGCCGTTGGGCCCTACCACCCCGATCTTGGCGCCGGGATAGAAGGAAAGGTTGATCCCCTTGAGGATCTCCCGCTTGGGCGGGACGATCTTGGAGAGGCGGTGCATGTGGTAGATGAACTGCGGACCGCTCATGGTACCGGAACCGGAAGACGAGGGTGGATGGCGGCGGCGATGCCGAGGCCGGTGAATCTAACCGGGGCGGGGCCGCTGACGGAGAGTAGCCGCAGTCGGCGAGGCGTGGGCTCCACCGCGGAGGGACCCCGTCGGGATCAGCCGCCCCCGCCGCCCCGGGCCAGGGCCCGGTAGTACTCCTCCACCAGCTCCCGGTAGCCGGGGGGGACCTCGTCGGAGCCGGTGAGGGTCGCCCGGCGTTCCGTCTCGCCCTCCACCTCGCGGCGAAGGCCGAACTCCAGCCGCTTGAGCATCTCGACGATCTCGTCGTTGAGCCCCGCCACCTCCGCCGGATCGTCCCAGATCCCGTCCCCTTCCAGGCGGTTCATGGCCTCGAGGACGGCCTGGAGCTCCTCCACCGGCCGACCGGCCTGGCGGAGTCCGTCCCGGAGCGCCCGGACCTGCTCGCCCCGCTCCTGGAGCTCTCGGGTGTACTGGCGGATCTCCTCGGGACCCAGGGCCCGGGGGTTGCCGCGGGTGGCACCGCCGCTCGGCGGGCCCCCGGTGGCGCGGGCCTGGCCGGGCTCTCCGCCGGACGGACCGCCAGCCTGCCCACCCTGACCCTCTCCCTCCCGGCCTTGGCCTTCCTGGCCTTGGCCCTCCTCCCCACCCTGTGCCTCCCCGGGCTGCCCCTCGCCGCTCTCCACCGGAGCCTCACCCGGCGAGGACCCCTCGCCGGGTGAGGCCTGACCGGACTCCCGGAGGCGGCGGTCCATGGCTTCCATGCCCCGTACCAGCTCGCGGGTGTCGTCCAGGGCGTCGCGGAGGGGGTCGCTGGTGGCCTCCCCGGCGGCGGCTCGGGCCCGCTCGAGCTGCTCCTGCAGATTCCGCAGATCCGCCTCGATGTTCATCTCCAGCGTGTTGGCGGACTCTGCGTCCCACTGCTCGATGGTGCCCCGGGAATACTGGAGCTTCTCCTTGATCTTCTCCTCGCGGATCTGGTTCGCGGCCTCCTGCAGCGCGCGGCCGGCCTCGGGGTGTTCACCCCGAGCGGACTGGGCCGCCTGGTCGAGCTGCTGTTCGAGCTGCTGGACCGCGTCCGTCATCTGGTCTTTCCGCTCCCGCAGACGGCGGAGCTGGTCCCGGCGAGCCTCGCCGGTTTCGGGGAGACTACGCACCTCGCGCTGGACGTCCCGTTGCTGCTGGGTGAGTTCCTCGACCCGTTCGATGGCCGACTCCGCGTCCCGACGGGCGCGGGCGGAGCGGGCGTCCTCCAGGCCGCGCCGGGCATCTTCCAGGCGGCGGCGGGCGGACTCGCTCTGGGACTGCCCGGAGGCTCCCCCGTCGGCAGCGGCCCGACGCATGGACTCGGCGGCCTCCTGGAGGTCCCGGGCCGTCTGGTTGAGCTGCTCGTCGTTGGTCTCCCGGGCCAGGCGTGCGAGCTGCCGGGCGGCCTCCTCGGCCTGCTCGGCGAGCTCCCGCTGGCTGGCGCTCCCACCCTGCCCCCCGGTCTGCCCGGCCTGGGCGCGCCGGCGCATCCGCTCCGCCTCCTGCTCCTGGCGACGGGCCAGCTCCCGGAGCTCTTCGAGCAGTTCGTCCACCTCCTCGTCGGTGGACTGCTGCTCCCCCCGCCGCACCGTCTCGTACTGGTTCTGGAGCTTGTCCAGCTCCAGCTCGAAGAGATCCGCCAGGTCGTCGGCGTTGGCCGACTGTCCGCCGCCGCCCCCGCCGCCACCCTGTTGGTTCTGCTGGGTGACGTAGCGCTCGAAGGTCTCCTCCGCCTGCTGCAGGTAGCGGAGGGCCGCCTGCTCCTGGGGGATCGCCTCCTGGAGGGCCTCCTCGTCGAGGAAGGTCCGGGCCGTGTCCATGGCCTCCCCGGCCAGCGGCAGCACCGCCGACACGTCCCGGAAGCCCGGATCGGTCTCGGTGAGGCCCCGGTTCATCATCCGCTGCAGGAGGGTCTCCACCTGGTCCCGGAGGCGTCCCTGGGTCAGGGAGACGCTGCGGACGTTCTCGCTGAACTCGCTGTCGGAGTACGAATCCCGCTGACGGATGAGGTTGAAGGTGGCGGAGATGACCTGACGCTGGAGCTCGGACAGGGCCGACTCCGGGGGCTGGGCACCCCCGCCCTGGGCCGCTCCCCCGCCCTGCTGCTGGCCCTCGCGGTAGGCCCGCTCGAAGGGGCGGATGTTCAGGAAGAACATGTCGCTCACAACCGGCTCTCCGCCCGCCACCGAGCGGTTGTCCCGGACCAGGGCGTAGTACGAGACCAAATCCCCCGGCTCCAGGAGGTACTCCTCCAGGAAGAGGGTGTGGCCCGCCGTGACCTCGGGGAGGGGGCTCCCGCTCTGGCGGAAGACGGGGACGGTGTCCTCCGCTCCGCCGTTCACCGAGTAGACCAGCCGGATGTCCCCCACGCCGTAGTCGTCGTCGGCGGAGATCTCCAGGAAGACCTCCTCGATGGGCGAGGCCGGCACGTCCCGACCCGGCTCGCTGAAGCGCACCAGCGGGGGCTGGTCCTCCAGGACGTCGATGGTGTACTCCGGCGAGGCCGGAACCAGCTCGCCCGTCTCCCGGGCCAACTCCACCGAGTAGAAGCCCTCGGTGCCCACGGTGAAGGAGCCGGTGAGGATGCCACCTTCGTCGACACTCAACGTCACCGGCTCCCCGTCCACCAGGAGCCGACCGCTGGGGGCCGGAACGGTGGGGAGGATGGTCACCTCCACCTCGGTCCCCGGAAGCGCCGCCACGTCCCCTCCGTCCTCGACGGTGCGGGGCGCCATCCCGGTGTAGGACGGGTAGCGGTAGGTCAGATCGAGCTGGCCCACGTAGGGCAGGTCCGCGACCTCCACCGTGTAGGTGGGGGATCGGACGCCGGTGGACTCCACGAAGTATTCGGTCCGGTCCTCCACGCCCAGGAGAAGGGCCTCGAAGCCACCCTCCGCCTTCGTGGAGGGGATCATGCTCAGGCGACGGAAGGAGGCGTCCGGCCCGGTGCGCGTGAAGATGCTCGCCTCACCGGCCTCGAAGCCCTGGAGGGCCGCCGTCACCAACTGGTCCGTGCCCCGGGCGATGGTCACGTCTCCCGGCACCACCGAGACGGCGTAGGGGTTCACTGAGGCCGCGTCGGTGGTGGGGACCAGGAGCGCCGAGAGACCCGTGCGGAGGTGGTCCGGGCCGGTGAGGAGGACCGTGAGGCCCACCACCGCCACCGCCGTCAGGGCGCCACCCATGCGGTATAGGCCGCTCTGCTCCACCCGCTTCCCGAAGTCCACCCTGCGGGCCCGCTCCACCGCGATCTCCCGGAGGCGCGCCGCCAGGGCAGGGGAGAGGTCCTCCCGGCCACCGGCGTCCAGAGCGCTCACCACCGTGTGGTCCAGCGAGGGCTCGTGCTCCTCCAGGTAGAGGGCCACCTTGGTGTCGTCCACCCGACGGAGCAGAGGCCGGACGAGGGTCCAGCCGGCGGTGACCAGGAGGGTCCCCCAGGTCAGGATCCGAGCCCAGGTCACCGCCTGCGCCTCGAATCGCATGGGCTCCAGCGCCGCCGAGGCGAGGAAGGCCACCGCCAGGGTGAGGCCGGCGGTCCAGGCCAGACCACGGAGCAACAACCGGAGGCGCCAACGCCGGCGCACCGTGCGCAAGAGGCTCCGGATGGCCTTCTCGCTCCGCTGGTCGGCTGGACTCATGCTCCTCTCGTCTCCTCGCGCGGGCCGTCGTGGGCCCGCCCATGCATGGAAGGAAGTGCTAACCCCTGGCGAGCCCGGGGGTCCCCGAGCGCCGACGGGACAACCAGTTGGAGGCCACCGTCTCCGCCACCAGGAGCCCGAAGGCGCCCAGGAGGAGCCAGCGCCAGAGGGACTGCCGGCGCTCCTGGTCCTCCCGGCGGAGCTCGGCCCCCTCGAAGCTGGTGCCCGTGGAGCCACTGGAGCCCGGGGGTGCAGTCACGGCCGCGGCGAGCTGCTCGGCATCCAGAGCCGCGACGGCGGACTCCTCCAGGTCCGGGTTCACCGCCAGGATGAAGGGCCGGTCCGGGTCGCTGCCCGGGGGGCGCACCTCGTAGAAGCCCCGTTCCTCCAGGGTGAGGTAGCGGGGCCCGTCCCCGCCGGCCAGCGGGAGGGACCCACCCGACGGCGTCATCGCCACCAGATCGCCGTCGCCGGAGAGCCTCGCGGCCCCCGCATCCGATAAACCGGCCCGCTCCAGCGCCTCACCGTCGGCCAGATCCACCACCTGGCCCACCGTGAACCAGGGGAGCGCGTCGGGGCGTCCCGCCAGGTGCTCTACCAGTCGGTGCACGAAGGGCAGGTAGACCGGTTGGAGGGCGAGGTCGTTCCAGTAGGAGTCCAGGGTGGACGTCCACACCAGGATGGTGCCCCGGCCCACCCCACTCTCCACCAGCGCTGGGGACCCGTCGTCGAAGCGGGCCAGGATGCGGGCCGAATCGCCGGCGGTGAAGGTCCGGGCACGGAAAAAGCGGGCGCCGGTGAAGTCCCCCCTGCGGGGCCCGGCGAAGGCCTCGAAGACGGGGTGGTCGTAGTCCAGGAAGCCCAGGCGCCCGCCCACCTCGGCGCTCCGGTCCTCTGCCGTGCCCAGCGAGCCGGGAAGGAGGTCCGCCGAGGAGGCCGGCCAGCTCCCGCCCTCTCCCGGTGCCACCAGGAGTCCACCTCCGTCCGCCACGAAGCCCCGGAGGACCTCGGCGGAGGCACCGTCCAGCGGCACGCCGTGGAGGACCACCACCTCGGTGTCGGAGAGGACGTCTTCGCGCAGCGCGCTCCGACCCGCAGTCCGGGCGCGGAAGCGGCCCTCCTCGGAGATGTCCAGGGCGCGCATCAGGTACAGGCTCTCATCCAGGCCTGCGGTACCTCCCTCGATGACGAGGACGTCCAGGGCATCTCCGGGGGAGAGGGCGAAGTGGCGGGCGTCGTCCGTGGGGAGGTCGTCGGCGGGCACCCGGACGGCCCCGGACGTGTGGGGAGCGGAGAGGGTGAAGGGCTCGAAGGTCACCGTGGCGGGACCGTCGGCGGGGAGGGTGACCTCACGGGTCTGCAACTCCTGGCCATCCAACTCCAGCGTCACCGGGATCACGGCCTCCGCCTGCCCGCTCCGGCGGAGGAGTCGCACCGACGCAGTGCGCCGCTCCCGACCGGAGACGACGGAGCGGGTCAGCGTGAGATCCGCCACCTGGACGTTCTCGGTGGGAGCCGCGGCCACGTCCACACGGGTGAGGACGGTGCCGGGGGGGAGGCGGACGCCCTCGTCTCCCGTCCATCCGTGGCGCTGGAAGTCGGTGAGGAGGACCACCTCGCCCAGCGGCAGCTCCGATTCCTCCAGGATGGTCTGGGCCGCCTTGAGGGCCGGGCCGTAGCGAGTGGTGCCGGAGCCCGGAGCCAGGGTGTCCAGCGCGGTGCGGAGTCGGGTCGGGTCGGCGGTGGAGCGGGCCACCACCACGGCGCCCTGGTCGAAGGCCACCAGCGAAATCCGGTCCAGCGGTCCCAGCTCCGACAGCTCCGCCCGCGCCGCCTCCACGCCGTCGGCGAAGGACGAGCCCCGCTCCATGGAGTAGGAGCGGTCCAGGAGGAGCACCACCTCCCGGGGTCCTCCGGCGGCCGTCCCCGACACCTCGGCGTCGTCCACGAAGGGCCGGGAGAAGGCCAGCGCGAGGAGTGCCAGCGCAAGGGCCCGCACCAGCAGCAGGAACCAGTTCTGGATCCGTCGTCGCCGCTGCTCCTGGAAGGGGATCTTCTCCAGGAACATGAGGGACGGAAACGCCACCACGTTCTTCCGCTGCTTCCGGGTCAGGTGCAGGATCACCGGTACGGCGATCCCGGCCAGGCCGAGGAGGAAGAGGGGAACGAGGAAGGTGAGGCTCATCGGACCGTCTGGAGCCGCTGGCGGAGGGAGAGGTAGGCGAAGAGGGCCTCGTCCAACGGCTTGGCGGTGTTCAGGAGACGGTAGTCCACCCGCTGGCCCGTGAGCCCCTCCTGCAGGGCCGTCACATGCTCGGCCACCATGCGCACGTAGTCGTCCCGGAGCTTGTCCGGCAGGACCGGCACCTGCTCCCCCGTCTCCAGGTCCTCGAAGCCGGAGGCGTCCTCGAAGGGAAAGTCCAGCTCGGTGGGGTCCAGCACGTGGAACACCAGGACGTCATGGCCCCGGGCGGCCAGCGGCCCCACCGACTCCAGGACCGCCTGGGGGTCTTCGTAGAAGTCGGAGATGAGGACCAGGATGCCCTTGCGCCGGAGTCGCTCGGTGGCGGCCACCAGAGGCTCCTTGAGTCCACCGGCCCGCCCGGCCTCGATCCCGTCCAGGAGGTGGAGGATGGTGTCCAGGTGCTTCGCCGAGGGCGGCACCCAGTCCACCACCTCGTGGTCGAAGGTGACCAGGCCCACCCGGTCCCGCTGGCGGTGGGAGAAGTAGGTGAGGCAGGCCGCCAGGTAGCGGGCGTAGTCCAGCTTGGAGACCTCGTGGCTTCCGTACCGCATGGAGGCGGAGACGTCCAGGAGGACGGCGAAGTCGGCATTGGTCTCCGCCTCGAAGAGCTTGATGTAGTGCCGGTCGGTACGGGCGAAGAGCTTCCAGTCGATGCGCCGGATGTCGTCGCCGGGCATGTAGGGGCGGTGCTCGGCGAAGTCGGTGCTGAAGCCCAGGTGCGGGGAGCGGTGGAGGCCGTTGAGGAAGCCGTCCACCACCGTGCGGGAGAGGAGCTCCAGGTTGTCGATGCGCGCCAGGACGCCGGGGTCCAGGAAGCGGGCGGCGCCGGCGGCGTTGCGGGCTCGGGAGTGGGCGGGCACGGCGGGCCTACATCCCCGACGACGGCGGAGCCACGTGCTCCAGCAGCCGGTCGATGACCTCGCCGGAGCTCCGTCCTTCCGATTCGGCGTGGAAGTTGGTGAGGATGCGGTGGCGCAGCACCGGATGGGCCAGGTGGCGGATGTCGTCGTAGGAGACGTGGTAGCGCCCCTGGGTGAGCGCACGGGCCTTGGCGCCGAGCACCAGGTACTGCGCGGCGCGGACCGAGGCGCCGTAGGAGACCCACTTCTGCACGAACTCCGGCGTGTCGCCGTTGGGCGAGGGCCGGCTCGTCCGGACCAGCTTCACCGCGTATTCCAGGACCGCCTCGGAGACGGGGACCCGCCGCACCAGTCGCTGGAAGGCCAGCAGGTCCGGCCCGGTGACGGCGTGGCTGAACTCCGGGTCCTGGATGCCCGTGGTGGAACGGACCACCTCCATCTCCTCGTCCTCCGAGAGGTGCTCGATGACGATCTCGAACATGAACCGATCGAGCTGGGCCTCCGGGAGGGGGTAGGTCCCCTCGAGCTCGATGGGATTCTGGGTGGCGAAGACGTAGAAGGGCTCCTCCAGGACGAAGGTGCGCCCCTGGACGGTGACCCGGTGCTCCTGCATGGCCTCCAGGAGGGCGGCCTGGGTCTTCGGCGGCGTCCGGTTGATCTCGTCGGCGAGGACGATGTTGCTGAAGACCGGCCCCGGCGCGAAGACCATCTCCCTGCGACCCGTCTCCGGGTCCTCCTGGATGATGTCCGTTCCGGTGATGTCCGAGGGCATGAGATCCGGGGTGAACTGGATCCGGGAGAAGTTCAGGTCCAGCACCTGGGAGACGGTGTGGATGAGGAGGGTCTTGGCCAGCCCAGGGACCCCCATGAGGAGGGAATTCCCCCCCACGAACAGGGAGAGGAGCACCTGGTCGATGACCTCCTCCTGCCCCACGATGAGCTTCCGCAGCTCGCTGATCATCTGCTCGCGCCCCGACTTCATCCGGTCCGCCAGCTCGATGTCGTCGGCGGCGTCGAGTCGGACTGTTCCGATGGTGTCGCTCAAAGGGTGTCTCCGTTCCGTTCGGGGGCAGCAGGTGTGGTTCGGTGGGGCGGGCTAGTGCGACATGGCGTATACCACATAGTTGACGCCCAGCTTGTACGCCTCGTTGGAGAGGTCGATGGGGTAGTAGCCCCGATCGCTGAATTCCCAGTACTCGGCGATGTCGTTGTTGAAGTTCACGATGGCCAGGAGCCGTTCCTGGGGGTCGTTCTCTTCGTAGATCCCGAAGAAGATGGGCGGGAGCTGCTGAAAGGTGGGCGGGACGATGTTCTCCAGCGACTCGATGTGGAAGAACGAGTCGAAGATCTCGTGGCTGTCGTCGAGCCGGATGAGCTGGGCGCCGGGCAAGACCCGGTCGATCTGGTAGCGGAACCGCTGAAGCTCCCGTTCGGACCGGAAGTCGTCCACGATGAGGAAGCCTCCCTTCCGGAGGTAGGCGCCCAGGGCGGCGGCCTCCTCGTCGGTGGGGTCCCAGAAGCCCACCTCCACGATGTAGGCCACCGGATGGCGGAAGAGCTCCGGATCGCCTACCGAGAGGATGTGGGACGCCTCCACCCACGGCGTCATGGTGGTGGTCTCGTCCAGGATCCGCATGAAGTTGCGCTCGGCCCGGGGGTAGTCGTGCATCCAGGGAGGCTGGCGTCGTCCGAAGCCGAAGCCGCCGCGGCCCCCGGCGGCGTCGAACCGGAGCCGCACGAACTGGAAACGACCGTCGTACGGCGGGTTCAGCTCCTCCAGCCGCTCCACCGGGTCCCGTTCCCGGCCGAAGATGCCCCGGCGTTCCTGGGCGTCCACCCCTGTGGTGGGGGCGCCACCCAGCATCAGGGCGGAGAGGAGGGCGGGGAGGAGGGCGCGGTGCGTCATGTCCCTTCCCGCAGCTCCAGGAGGAGCTCCAGCGCCTCCGGATAGTTGGGGGCGATCTCCAGGGCCCGGAGCACCGAGCTCCGTGCCGCCTCGCCATCTCCCGCGGCCCGGTGGGCCCGTGCGAGCTCATAGAGGGCGGCGGCTCGATCGGCGGGACCCAGCGCCAGGAGCGCCTGCCGCGCCGACACCACCTCCTGGGGGTGGCCCAGCTCCGCATGGAGCTCCGCCAACGCCTCGTGGGTCTCGCCCTCGTAGGGGTGGATCTGGAGGGCCCGCCCCAGCGCCGCCGCCGCCGGAGCCGGCCGAGCGAGGTCCTGGTTCAGCTCCGCCTCCATTCGGAGCGCGTCCAGGTGGGTCTCGTTGAGGCGGGTGAGGCGTTCCAGTGCCGCCAGCGCCCGAGGGAGGTCGCCGCGGGCTCTGTGGACCTGGGCGAGGTACCAGTAGGGGCTGTCGGGCCCGCCGTATTCCGGGAACATGCGCACCGCCTCCTGGAGGTGCGGCTCGGCCTCGTCCCAGCGTTCTTCCCGGACCAGTAGGCTGCCCAGGCGGATCCGCGCTACCAGATCCCCGGGGTGACGTTGGACGTAGCGCTCCAGCGCCGGGACGCCGGCCTGGGTCGGGGGGACGTCCTCCAATTCGGCCACGGCGGCCAGCGGCCGGTCGAAGCGGGCCTCGAACCACTCCTCGAAGACGCCGTCGAATCGGGTCAGCTCCATCCCCACCACGCGGGGGAAGAGCTCCTCCGTGGTCCGTCCGTCCCGGTAGCCGTCCAGGAAGTCGCGGACGACCTGGAAGCCGTACTCCTCCTCCAGGAGCTGGAAGACGAGGGAGGCCTGGTAGTAGGAAAAGCCCACCTGCTGCGGGTAGTCCGGCCGCATGAACCCGTCGTTGAGGGTGCTCACCGGCTCCAGTCGGCCGGCGCGCCATGCCTGCAGGAAAGGGATGGAGGGCTGATGCCCCCACCCGGGCCGGGCCTGACGCTGCTCGTGGACGGCGAGACCCTCGGAGAACCACCGGGGGACCCGATGGTCGGTCATGCCCAGGTGGAAGGCGTGGGCGAGCTCGTGCCACAACGTCGATGCCCAGTTGTACTGCCCCTGCTCCCGGGCCGCCGGGGAGTCCATGACCAGGACGGACCCGAAGCTCACGCCCAGCGCCCCCAGGCCTACCTCACCGAGGGTGCGGACGCTGAAGTCGCCGTGGCTCGGATAGAACTCCACCCGGACCGGCGTCGGAGGCTCCGTGCCGTATCGGCGGGCCAGGCTGTCGAAGGCCTCCTCGGCGTAGGCCGTGACCATGGGGGCCAGGAGCTCCACCTCGTCCTGGTGGAGGAACAGCCGGAAGTGCTCGGTCTCCACCGTCTCGTAGCGGTCGAAGGTGTCCAGGAGATCCAGGTTGTTCTTGAACCACGGATTGTAGGGATCGCCGGCGAAGGCCCGCTCCAGGCTGGCCCGCCCCTCCGCGATGTGACCGGTGCGGAGCTGGTTCATCCCCAGGAGCCCCCAGGCGGACCATCGGGTGGAGTCCAGCGCCACCGCCGCCTTCGCCCGCTCCACCGCCTCGTGGTAGCGCCGGGTCCGCTCCGCCACCTCCGCCACCGCCTCGTCCAGCCCCGCGTATCCGGGGTGGATGGCCAGGGCCCGCGCCCTGGTCTCCGCAAAGGCCTGGCGATCCCCGGACAGGTCGTGGACCGCAGCCAGCGCCGAGAGCGCCTCAAGGGAGGCGGGGTTGGACGCCAGCGCCCGGAGGACCTCCTCCCGGGCCTCCGCCCGCTCCTCCCGGGTGAGCTGGATGCGGGCCAGGAAGGCCCGGGCCTCGGCGAGCTCCGGATCCACCTCCAGGGCGGCCTCCACCTGGCTGCGCGCGTTCCCGTTCCCGTCGAACTCCAGTGCCCGGGCCATGGCCAGGAGGGCCCGGGGGTGGTTGGGGTTCCGGGCCAGGGCCTGCTCCAACTCCGCCTTGGCCTCGGGGCTCTGGTACTTCTCCAGGAAGAGCTCCCCCAGCGCCACCCGGGGCTCGGGCCAGCCGGGTGCGGCATTGGCGGCTTCGTCGTAGGCGCGGAGGGCATCCTGGAAGAGCGCGGGCTCTCGCCGGCCCAGGTGCTGGACCGCCGTGCCCACCGCCAGGAGGTCCATGGCGCTCAGGGAGCCGGTCGACGCGTTGTAGACGTCGATGAAGGTGTCGAAGAGCGCCATGGCCTCGTCGGTGCGGCCGGTGCGCAGGAGGAGTTCCCCCAGGTTGGCGCGTGCGGCAAGGGCCTCGGGCCCTCCGGCGTCGGCGGCGGTGCGGTAGGCGGCCTCCGCCCCCAGGCGGCCCCGGCGCTCCAGGAGCTCGCCCCGGACGTTGGCCACGGCCACCGGATCG
>JGI12048J13642_10533380_pt1 | contig 18206 bp, 13 predicted proteins | sample ElkSlonscriptome_16_FD_13642 | JGI IMG/M metagenome (IMG submission 13642)
CGTAATTCAAGCCCACGGCCCAACTCGCTTGCCTACGACGACTCGCTGCTTGGTCCCAGGGGTTTCAAGGTCCGCCTCGACGATAAAAACAGTACCCTTCCCGACGGCACAAGAATAGAGGACGGCTCGCTGTTTCACCGCAATTTCCTCGCCGATGTCGACAACCGCCGGTTCATCGAGGACGCCAACATCGAGGCATTTATTCCCTGCGGGGGGTTCAAGGACACCATCAACAGCAGTAATATCCGAAATTTCCTCTCTCTTTTCCGGGAGCTGCGCTTTATCGTCGAAGGAGCCAACGTTTTCTTCGACGACGCCTCGAGAAGGTACATTGCCAACCATTCAGCCATCAAGCAGGTAAAGGACTCCACCGCCAACAAGGGCGGAGTTTTTTCAAGCTCCATCGCCGAAGTGCTCACCGCCTTCCTGCTTCAGGATGATTATGAGGAATCTCTTATCAACGATACCGGCACCCGCTGGTCGCTCATCGGTGATGTCATTGATCTGGTCAATCGCTATTCGCACCTGGAATGCGACATGCTGCTCAAACTGCATGATCGTCAGTCCGACACACCACTTTTCGATCTTTCAGAAAAAAGCAGTGAACAGATCTTTGCCCTTCAGGAAGTACTCGACCAGCGACGGGACGAAATACTCGCCGACGAGGAGCTGGTGTGGACAGTGATGCAGAGTTACATACCGCCCACCCTGGTACGCAAACTCGGCAGCAATACCATAATGGCCACACTCAACACCCCTGAACTGCAGGCCTATCGCAATGCCATACTCGGTAAAAAAATAGCATCAATGGCCTTTTACCGTTTCGGTCTGGAGTGGGAAAAGTATCTTGAGAGGGTGTCTTCAGACCTGCTTGGTGCCTGCAGAAAGGCTTTTATCACTGAGTAGCACGTTAGACCGGCGGTGGTACCGCCGATGTTCATGTCATCATATTTTTGGGAGAAATACAGATGTCACTCTTTGCCAACCAGATGCAGTTCCTCTCCATCCTGGCAGAAAACAGCCGAAAGCCGTACCCTACCGTCGTCGATACCAAGGCCATCGCTGCCAGACTCAATATCAGTCTCGGAAAAACCCGTGAGATCATCAGATGCCTCGACTACATGGGCGTCATCCAGAGTGATCTTGAAGGCCAGCGTTCCCTGATAACCCAGAAGGGCATGCACTGGCTCGAGCGCTATTCGGTCTGCTGAAGCACAGCCGTAGAAGCACACCCCCCGGAGACGCCCAGACTGAGGAGCGTCTCCGATGTTTTTACCAGGGAATCTCGCTCTCTGATACCCGTTAGTTGGAAATCGGGAATCATCGTTCTGCAAAAGAGCGTTGGGATTACCGGTAGGTTGTGCTATGATGGTCACGCTTCACACATCTCGGCACAAAAAAGCTTTTCACTCTATCCCAACAAGGAGACCCGATTTGAAAACGAAATGTCTCACCCTCTTCTTTTTGGCAGCATCCATCTGCATGACAGCGCCGGCGCTGGCAAATCAGTACGGCGTGAGCCTCAGCGGCGGATACAGTCCAGCCGAAGACGTCTCTTTTTTCCGGGGCGCCGTTAAAGTCTCGCCCAACTGGAAATGGTTTGAAGAGAGAGACTGGTACCTCGGCCTTCATTTCGACCTCGGCTTTATTTTCCTCAACAGCAATTCCGATGTGGTAAACGTCACCGACGCCCCGGATTCCCTCGAGGCCATTTCCCTGACGCCGGTGTTCCGCATCCAGCGCACCCCGTATAGCAACACGGTCTCACCCTTCTTACAGGCAGCTGTGGGCGCCTCGTTTTTTTCAGAAGAGACCCTCCAGAACAGCGAACCCATTGGACTCGATTTCGGTGGCACCTTCCAGTTCGAAGACATACTCTCGGCAGGTGTGCAGTTCGGCCAGCAGCAGCAGTTCGAATTGGCCATCAACTATTTCCACTACTCCAACCTCAATTTTTATGACCAGAATGACGGCATAGACATTTACAGCGCCACCTTCGCCTACTGGTTCTGATGGCCAATACTCTCGTTGAGAGTGGCAGACGTCACCAGAGAATAAGGAGTGCTCCAGGTATCTTATCGCCATATCGGTGAAATGTAGGCAACCACCTCTTTTCAAGCAGGTACTCCAAGGCTTTTCATCTCGCACAACCTGTTCCGCTTTAAGCAAGATATCCTCTGCCGAACTTTGCCGGCTGGAAAAAGGCAACGTTCCCAGGAGCGAACCACCACCCGACCTCGCCAACGCCCATTCGAGCAAACCGGCGATGGAAACCAATCAACGCCGTTGCCGGCGCCTGTCACCTCCCTTGACCTTCCACAATCATCATTTTCAGTCATAAGCAGTCGGGGAAAATGGGCTGTCAGCCATAGACAATAGACAAAAAAAATGCCTGTGCCCTATAGGAGAGGAGGGGCACAGGCGGATGCCAGAAGGAGGAGATTTGGCATTAGGAGCATAGAGAGAACACAGGACCAAGAGATTATACGCTGATACAGTAACAATCCCATGGTGGTAGTGTATCGCCTGCCGGCGCCGTGGTGGTCCAACCAGTTACTGTTCTCTGTCAACGGCGACGGCAAAAGAGATTTTCTCTCAATTGGGTCTTAGCATACTACATATCCAAAAGTCATGTCAACACAAAAAATGGCTCTTCATTATCCCCTATTCAATCACTTACAGATGACCAGCCCTCTCTAAAAATAGCAGATGAGATCGGTTCCCACTTACCTCCTATTGGTTGGACCAATTTTTCTACACCTGTGATCAGCAGGAACGGGCGACCTCTCTTCTCAGAGGAGACAGTTGGTTTTCCAGACAAAAATATTTTTCACAATCTCTGGATCAAGGGCCAACTCGGTATTTTCATACTTGATGCAAAAGGCGGGAGAAGTGCGATGGACATTGACGGTAACACCTGGGTTGAGTCCGAAGGAGAGAAGCTGGTGCAGGTTCGAATGGCTACCGGGCTTGATGTATGTAATCCGTCCCTGTTCGCCCGGAACCAGTTCGATGAGGCTGGTCACCGTGTTGACGACCTGTTTGGAATCTTTGCGGCAACAACTACCCGGAGGAATAGGCTTGCCGTCCGGGCATATCTCCGGATGCCCGAGAAGCGTGCAGATGGATTCCTCGACTTCTTCCTGCAGGGAATGCTCGACCTCGCAGGCGATTTCATCCATTTTACTCTGTTTCACCTTGAGTATAGAGGTAACCAGCACCTCAGCCAGACGATGTCTGCGGATGATAATCTCAGCCTTCTTCTCCCCTGCCGGGGTGAAAAAAATATCATTTTCCTGCTGAACGATCAATCGACCTTCACGTAAATCATCGAGTTCCTGTTTTGTATAGTCGATGGTACAGTTATCCTGAATCGAACTGTCGGAGGATTTATTCTTTTCTCTGGCGACCCAGATGGCTTCCAGAATCTCTTCGTGGCGTTCATTGAGCATCGTTCGCTCTCCTCTATCCCAATAATTCATAAAAAGTGAAGCTGCATCTTTTCATTACATATTTATTTTCATACACTTACGCCAATCCTCCTGGGACTCAGTCTCTCCAATTTCAAAGAGACATGGGGTGCTCTTTTCCTGGGTGTCTACAGCCAAGCCTTCAGGGAGGGGTGTATGGCCTCACGGGAGAAGAGCATCCCATGTCTCTGAAGGAGTTGCTGAGTATAAGCGGTATTAGATTCGTGTATATGCGTTAAGGGTGCGCCGTGTTACGTACAGTTTGTCTCTTGAGAAGAGAAGTACCATGCAAACAGCTCTTTCATTCTTCGAACGCGTCTGCTGAGTCCATCCTCCTGGCTATAAACTCGGCAAACACTGGCAATAGTACAGTTAGGAAAACGTCACTCCAAAATAGAGAAAAACATGATGGGCCAGGCTGCCTACCAAAATAGCATAGACGAAAACGGCGACATTGATGGCCATCCCCGCCTTAAGACCGCGTTCCTTGAAAAGCACGATGAAGGAATTTATACATGGCGCCAGAAATGTCATCACCAGCAGATTGACCACCAGCTGCAGATTGCTGTAGATGGGACGCAAATGCTCAAGCTCGGCGGCGCCGCTTTCTCTGCGTATCATAGTCTTGATAAAGACCTGCACGCTTTTCTCCGGCAGCCCCATGACCTCGTGAATGACGGGTCCCAGCGTTCGCTCGAGAAGAGCGAGACCACCTGCGCGCTGGAAGAGAAAGACCACCAGCGAAGCCAGCACAAAAACAGGAAGCGCCTCAACCATAAAGAAATAGGTCTTGGCCGCCGCCATTTTCATTACCGCCAGCGGTTTCGGCAAGCGCATGGGCGGTATTTCCAGGAAAAGAGGGGTTCGCACGCCGGGAAGAATTTTATTGGCAGAATACCCAGCCACCAGAACCTGAGAGGCGATGATGCCAAAAACGGCAACGGTCGCTGAAAAGGGCAGAGGCTCGAGAATGATGAGCATTACAGCGAGCAGCGGCGCACAGGGCATACAGAGATAAAGCAGAAAGGAAACAATATTCTTTTCCTTCTCTGTGTTGAGAACCCTGGTGGTCAGCAAGGCCATGGTGACGCAGGAAAAACCCATGACCAGGGGGATGACTCCTTTGCCATTAAGACCCATTTTCTGAAAAACATTGTCCAGGAGGATCGATATCCTGGGAAGATAGCCCGAATCTTCAAGAATGCCGAAGGCAATATAAAAACAGAATATGACCGGCAGCACCAGGCCCAGCGCCAGAAAAACTCCAGTGGGCAGTATGCCGAAATCTGGGTCCATTATCATGTCGCGTAAAAAAGGACTGGCCAGCCCATCGGTAAATCGCGAGACCAATGGAAAAAGCATGCCCTCGAAGACTTTCTCATTGAGCATGTCCACCAGAAAAGTAGCACCGAATTCACCTATAAAAAAATACATGGCTGCCAGCACGACCAGGGCTATGGGAATGCCGGTGGAAAAGGCGGTGCACATATCGCCCACCTTCATCAGCAGCGAGCTCTTCGACGGAGGCTCCACGATCATAACCCGATCGGCAATTCTGCCGGCCAGTACTGTATATAATTCAGGCAGGGTATGGCTGGCAAAATTGGGCTCATCCTCGTAGAACCTGTGAACCCGCTGCAAACACCTGTCGACCTCCTCCAGGCCGAAATTCTCTCTGACATAGTTGAGGGCACCGGCGTCCCAATAAAGCAGCAACAGGGCAACACCCCTGGTTCCAATCCTGCCTGGGCCGAGGACCTCTTCGATATCGCGGACGAAACGGTTCACCAGAGGGGGAAGTGAAAAAGTAAACCCCAGCGGGCGCAAATCGGCGAGACGAACCGTCAAATCCCGCGTGCCCATACCCTCGGGAGCGATGGTTGTGGTAACCTCGATGCCCAGCAATTGTGAAAGCCTGGCGGTATCTATTTCGATGCCGCGTGACACCGCCTCATCCATCATGTTGATGTTGAAAAGCATCGGCAGCCCGAACTCCCCATATTGGAGGGCTATGGCTAGAGAACGTTTGAGGTTTTTTGCGTCGGCCACCACGATAATGCCGTCGACAGCACGACCAATTTTTTCGGAGAAAACCACCTCACGAGCGGCCCGCTCATCCTCGTTCTCCGAAAAGATGGAGACCAGACCGGGCATGTCGTAGACCTGCCCTTTACCGCCTTTCAGCGGAGCGGTGTGGACGACAACAGTGGAACCGGGAACGTTGACCGAACGTACTTTCTTGCCGGTGATCCTCGAAAAAATCGCCGTCTTGCCGACGTTCATGTTGCCGATGAGCGCATAGACCCGCTCTTCGCCCTTTTTCCCCTCTTTATTCTGCTCTTTCACCATACCATTTCGGCAGATCACCTTCCTGTCGCTGCCAGCGGGGACAACTCCCAGGACTTTCATCTTATGCACACTTATACATTTCACTACCGCGTATCCGCTGCTGCGCCATAATTCATCCTGGGATGGTTGTCTTCCCGAAGAGCCGCGTCATTTCAGTTTCCCCCGGACTGCAAGTTTTTCAAAGGCCGGCCACAAAGAATGGTGCACCATTTTGCAGACAGCAACTCATAGCATATTCCCTCAGAAATTTAAATTGTCTATCACGGATATTCACTGCACCTGAACGGGTCCTGAACGAGACCTGGTCCGCACCTTCTCAGGGAGTTTGCAGCAAGCCTGTGATAACGCTGGCACTGATATCGCCATGATCGCCGATAGAAAACAGCAGCACGCGACCGGTGATACATTTTCCCCTCTGTATAATACCTTCTATTGTTTGACGTAGATGAGTTCTTCGGTATTGAAACCTAGGCGGGAGACTTCATTTTCAAAGGTATGCAATTTTGCAGGACTCACTGTCGGGGTGCGCGAAAGGTACCACAGGTAGGACATGTTCGAACTGGTTACCCAGGCATGCTCATAGTCATCAAGATGGAAAATAACATAGGAGGCGAAAAAAGGGCCGAAAAAAGAAACCTTGAGATAGCCGCGCTCATCATCTTCAACAAAAAAGGCCCGGCCTTCGGCCTGTCGCCACTTTTTTTCCTGGCTGTCATAGCCGCTGTTGACCACGCGGATGCTCCCGTCCTGACGCAGAGTATACACAGCGGTTACCTGTTGCAGCCCCCTTTCAAAGGGATGATCCAGTCTGGCAATCTCATACCAGGTTCCCAGATAGCGGTTAAGCTCAAAATTGTCGACAGGTTCAATGTTGTGCGGATAGCCGAGACAGCCGCCTGAGAGGACAGTCGCAGCCATCAGCGCAAGGAACTTAGCAAATTTCTTCCATCCACTGAAGGTGCTCATTTTTCGATGCTCCCGAACAGGAACCATGGCAGGACTCCTGCCAGTACTTTCCTTCTGCAGAGTGTGGCCATCGACACGCTAACGTGCACTACCCCNCCTTACTGATTCACGCCTTAAGCCAGCCGAGAAAAACCATCGTGATTACCCCCGACACTGAAACTCAATCGCCCCCTATCCCTTAAAACAGGGGATTTTTTCACGGGTATCTGCAGCCTGGACGACTGCAGTCAAGCCCCCTAATGAGTTTATGGCGTCCCGGGAAAAGAGCATCCCTGTCTGAAAATGAGGTGCTGAACAGCAGGGGTTAGCCGAGACTCTTCTCATTGCCGCTGCCGCAAACGAACTCTCCACGGATGGCTCATAAACAGCGCATGCCAGCCGGATCCCTTGACTTCATGAACCTTCGGCCAGCTTCGCAGCTTCGGCAAAGGCTCTTTCCATATCCGGCAATTTGGTGACTTCAGGCACAACCTGTATATAGCGGACAATGCCGTTCCTATCGACCAGAATCACCGATCGCGCCAGCAGCATGGGCCCTTCCATCAACAGCCCCATACTTCGGCCGAAGGCTCCTTCTTTATAGTCAGAAAAATAGTCGATATCTTCGAGGTCGGCTTCTTCGGCAAAACGCATATGGGCAAAAGGCGTATCCCTGCTGATGGTAATGCGCCTGACGGATTCGGGCAGGCTGTCGCCCTCTTCGCCGAGATAGTGTGTCTGCTCCTCACATACCTTGGTATCCACCGACGGAACTATGCTCAGTAACAGTACATTCTCCCGGTAGTCATTGAGATTGACCGGCTTCATGGTCGACGAATCGACAAGGGCGGTATCCGGCAATGTGTCGCCCACCTTGATACCGCTGCCAAGAAGATTCTTGTTTTCCCCCTTCATCTGCACCGTCTTGCCAGGCTCGGCGCTACCGGACACCATCTCTATTTGCGGCTGTCTGCCGGCGCAGGCGGCAACAACTATTGAAAGACCAAGGACCATGAGAATGCAGGATAATCTGTGTATCATTGTAGAACCTCCGTGTTATCTTTTTTCATCTGCTGCCACAGTTAAAAAACCGCCTGAGAAAAGACCTCGGACATGGAGCGGCAAGCCAGGTCACAACTGTAAAAAGACGATGCTGGTGCAGGATGGGCATACCTAGACACACAATAACCTCTTCATGCACTTTTGCAGGAAAAAACGATCGCTCACAGGCCAGTTGCCATCTACCGGCTATTTTTCTCCTCATCCCTTACGATTCCGCCTAATGCTTCGACGCCCTCAACGGCAAGGTCGAAACTGCTTTGGGCCTTGGCCGTTTTGCGAAAGAGTTTTTCTTTGCTCTTTTCAGCCTCTGCCAGGGCCTCTCGCGACGCTTTGACCTTCTCCCCCGCACCGTCTTCCTGCCGCTGCAATTGTTCGTCGAGCTTGGTGGTGAGTTCTTCAATCTCCCGAGCGATCTTTTTTTCCTCCCTCTGCGCCCGGTGCAGGCGCTTCTCCATGCTGTAGAGCCGGTCCATGGCCCTGGCCAGGTCGGCAGCCTCCCCCTCCTCCGGTTCGCTGTCGAGATCGATTTCTTCGGCGGCCATCACCATGGCTGTGGGCGGCAGTTGCGGCAGCACCCGTTCAAGACTGAAACCTTCTACATCGGTGAGCCGTGAGCGGTGGATGGCAAAGGGGAGAAAAACCAGGCTGCTTTGGCTGGAGCAAGTGAGCACTGTCTCCGGCTTCAAATTCGGCACCAGCTCGGGATCTGCGGGGATTCTGGCTTCGTCGAAGAACTGCATGAGCTTTTTACGGGCCTCGCTGAAATGGGCCGCCTCCTGGGTGGCCAGTACCCGGATTTCCGTTTCGCGCCACAATTTATGGCGGGTAGTGAGATAGGCAAACAGCAGCATCAAGCGGCTGCTGTCATCGTCTTCTTTCCACCAGATGTCAATGCGCTCGCGCCTGCNTTCCTCCTTGACCAGATTCCGCCACTTCGAGGATTCGCAGTGAAAAATGACCAGGTTATAGCCATGTCGATAGGCGGTCCGGAGATTATGGCCGTACTTGAGAATCTCCAGTCCCGGCAGGTGACTGGCTGGCTCGTTATACCAGTTGGTCAAAAGGGTATTGCCCTGCAACGGCCCCACTCCCTGGGCCTGGAGAACATAAGACAGAGCTGCGGAAAAATTGTCGGCGGTAATAACGCGGGGATAGCAGGTCAGCTCGCTGGCAGCGATATCTTCGCGCATCTCCTTGAGCGCTTCAACCTTACGCCGTCCGATTACAGCCCCATGTCCTTCCAGAATCTGCACTGCATTCAACAGCCCCGTATCGCCGCAGATCCAGTCGCCGAACCACAACAATTTCTTCCTGGATTCGCGGCTGTTGGTAAAAGCCAACACATGCGGGTACCAGTCGTTGTGGTGCCTGGGCACCGCCGCCATCTGTTCGAGATTTTTTCTCACCCTGCTGAAGGCGTGCGACCTGGTCGAATCGGCCCAGCGCGATGGCTTGTCGCTGTTCTTGAGATAGAGATAGATGCCGAGCATCACGCCCAGGGCCAGAAGTCCGTTATTGGTATCCAGGGCCAGAAGAATGGCGAGACACAGCAGGCAGCCCGCCAGGCTCAGATATTTATTGAAGAAGCGGAACCGGGGACGAAAGGACACCGAGCCGGTATCTGCTTCATAATAGGTGGCGTAGTTGAGCAGCCCGTAGGAAATAAGAAAAAACATGGAGACGATCTGGGCCACCAGGTTGAGTTGGCCAAGACTGATGACCACCAGGGCGATGCAGCCGGTGAGCACGATGGCCCGGCGCGGATTATTGGTATCGCCTGCGCCTTTGGCAAAAAAGCTCAGTACCGGAAAGATCTTATCCGCCGCCAGCGACTGGAGAATGCGTGGTCCACCCATAAACGAAGCCATGGCCGAGGAAAGCGTAGCGGCAATGACGCCGGCGTCGATCAACGCACCGTATCTGGCCACGCTCTGCATGGCCTGGTAGTCCTCGCTCAGGATCTGTGCCGGCAGGACCCCGGCAAAGATCACGATGACGCTGATATACACACCAATTGAGAGGCCGACGGCAAGAAAAGTGCCCAGCGGCAGGCTCTTGCCGGGATCCTTGAGATCGCCGGACATACTTACCCCCTGGGTAAAACCGGTGACGGCCGGGAAGAAAATGGCAAACAGCAGCCAGAATGGCGGACCGCCGGTGGGCGCCTGCCAGTTTGCCAAAAACAGCGACTGCTGCCACCTGCCAATACCGCCGACATAGAAAGACGCCAAGGCCAGGATGATCAGTATCATGACCACATACTGAAACTTTGTCGCCCAGTCGGCCCCCAGCCAGGCAAGGACGAAAAGTGCGCCAACGGCCAGGGCGGCGATTGCCGCCGGTGACAGAATGGTACCCGTCCTGGCGCTTACGGCTTCGGCGAAACCTATGCAGTAGAAGGCCACGGAAACGGACTGGGCAAGGTAGAGAACGATGCCGATGGAGCCGCCGAACTTGTAGCCCAGGGTCCGGGAAATAAGATAGTAGTCACCGCCGCTTTTGATCTTTAGATTGGTGGCCACCGCTGCCAGCGACAGACTGGTGATGACAGTGACCAGGTTGGCGACAATGACGATGACCAGCATCCTGGCAACGCCGGCACTGCCTGTAACATACCCCACCCGGAGAAAGAGGATGATGCCGAGAATGGTCAGTATGCTGGGCGTGAAAACACCACCGAAGGTACCGAGCCTGCCGGGTGACGGTTGTTCCATATCGCCAATGGTCTTCTCAGCCGGGGTCTTCATCGTCTTCGTGCTCTACTCCGCACTCCTCTCCCCCATCCCTGCCATTACCGATGAGACCAGCTCCAGTGCCTGCTCTGCCAGGCCTTCCGGAAAACGTTTGGCGATGGCGGTCTTGAGCATAGGGATATTGATCACCCTGTTGCTGACGGCCAGAACGGCAAGGGCGGCCAGGGCCCGATCCCGGCCGGCAATCTTCCAGGCCTTGAAATCAACCTTGATAACCTCGGCCGGACTCTCGGGCAGCGTCGCATCGGCGGCGGCAATAATCAGCGCCTGATCGCTCATGGCGGCAAAGGCTCCTCGTCGTCTCCTTACACCCTCATCAGAGATCACCACTACCACATCGGCTGCATCAATGCCCGTATAGCCGACCTCGCCGGGCCAGACGATTATTTCACTGACCGATGGTCCTTTGAGGACGGTGATATCGTAATCGTTTTTCTGAGTGACCATCAGGCCGCCGGACATCGCCGCAAGGCAGAGCAGCTCGCCGGCGGTGACGATCCGCTGGCCGGCGCTTCCGAGGATGAGAATCTGCTCTTTTTGCCACTGAGGGGGGTTGTATTTCTTGTCGACGACCAGCAGCGGCGGCGGCTCAGGCAGCGAGGCCGCCTTCTGCCGGTAATTCTGTCCGTATTCCTGACGCTCGTTTTCCTTGATTGCTCCAGTATAGACAGGCAGGGCTTCGAGCTTTTCACGGATTTCGCCAGGGCCAAATTTGTTCTTTCGGGTGTATCTGCCGGGACAGACCCCCCAGATATCGACAACGGCAAAGCCGTCGTAATCTATGGCCTTGATCAGATTGTCGACAAGACCCTTCTCCAGGCCGGAACAGCGCAAAACAAAGGGAGCCCCGGCGGCCTCCGCCAGTCTGCAGATATCAAGCGGACTCTCCAGACTGTTGAGAAAGCCCGACGTGGTCGCAGCCTCCGACGGAGTGGTGGCTGAATGCTGGCCGCCGGTCATGCCGAAGTTGAAGTTATTGAGAACCAGCAGCGTCAGGTCGGCATTCTTACGGCAGGCGCTCTGGATATGGGCGCCACCAATGCCCAGGCCGCCATCTCCCATGGTGACGATGACATGCAGTTCGGGTCTGGCCATCTTCAGCCCCAAGGCATAGGTCAAGGCCCTGCCGTGCAGGCCATGAAAGGCATGGGTGTGAAAGAAAACATCAAAAAGCCCCGAACAACCGATATCACTGACGATCACGGTCTTGTCTCCGGCACCCGGCAACTGCTGCAGAGCCCGGTCGAGGGCGATGACAATCTGTTCATGGGTGCAGCCGGGACAGAACACCGGCGGCCGCGCCGTATTGAGCAGGCTAGACATTGGCAAGTACCTCGCGAATCTGGTCGGGTGTGATGAGCGCTCCATTCATCTGGCCGAAGAAAACCACCTGCTTGTCCTTCATAATCCTTCGTATTTCATAGACATACTGGCCAAGGTTCATTTCCAGTACCACGATTTTGGCAAAATCTGCGGCTTTTTCGAGAATAAGCTCTTCGGGCACCGGCCACAGGGTTTTCAGTACCAGCAGGGAAGCCTTCTCACCGCTCTCTTCAACGACAACCTGGCGTGCCGCCCGGGCAGTGACGCCGTAGGTGAGTATAAGTGTATCGCTGCCTTCAACGGCCAGATAGTCGAAGTAGGAATAGGAGCCGATATTGAGCTCCAGCTTGTCCTTGATTCTTTGACGCTGGGCAGCAATTTCTTCGGGATCCGTGGTTATATAGCCATTCTCTCCATGGGTGGATGATGTTTGCCTGACCAGAATGGACTCACCGACGGCGACAAAAGGAGGTGCCTGATCGGGAGCATCGGCGCGAAACGGCAGATAATCCGACTCATGTCCGATATAGCCTTTTCTTTCCTCGACGCCCGGAGTGTCAATATTGGAGAGATCGATACTCTCCCGGGTTAATCCTATTTCCTTGTTGGAGGCCACAAAGACCGGGGTGCGAAAGCGCTCGGCAAGATTGAAGGCCTGGATGGTGAGGGTATAACAGTCGGCCACGTCCACCGGTGCCAGAACGATGAGCGGCAGGCCGCCGCTGTTGCCCCAGCGCATGAACTGGATGTCGCCGTCAGCCCCCTTGGTGGCCGAGCCGGTGGAAGGACCCAGGCGCTGAACATTGACGATCACCAACGGTATTTCACTGCCAACGGCAAAGGAGAGCTGTTCGCTGTAGAGGCTGACACCGGGTCCAGAAGTTGCCGTCATAGCCTTACATCCAGCCATGGAGGCGCCGAGGCAGTAGCCCATGGAGCCTATCTCATCCTCTCCCTGCAGGCAGACTCCACCCTTCGGCGGTAAAAGCTCGAGCATTTTCGACAGAACAGAGGTCGCCGGCGTTATCGGATACCCGGCAAAAAAATTGCAACCGGCATATAAGGCGCCACGGACGACCGCCTCGTTTCCTTCCATCAGTGACAGATTCATTGCTATTTACCAGAGGTTGAATTCATTTCTGCTTAGACAAATAGTGTTCAGCCTCCTCCAGACTCTCTACGTACGTCGGAGTATAGCCATTCTGATTCTCCGTCAACGTGCTGATCTGCTGGAGAAATGTCTTCGATGTGCCGGTGATGCGGACAATCTTGCCGACAGCACTCTCCTTGAGAAATTTTTGGATTTTCAAGAAGGTTGTTATACCCGTAAGATACCCTATTGTCGAATTCCGCATATCGGTCACCACATCGAAGCCCGGCTGCAGATCGCGAACACCGAAGCGGATATCGGTATAAATACTTTCCAGATCGTTCTTGCGAATGGTGCCGTGGAGGGTTATTACCAGTCTGTTCTTTTTCATATCGACGGAGACCGTCGACCGTTTCTTTTCCGCAGCCATTTCCTTTCTCACTCTCCTGCTTCGCTTCGGTGTACAATCACGTCACCAGATTCTCTTAGGCGACGACACCAGCGAGCCTCAGCCGACCTGAATGATGCGGCGGGGCAGTGAACTGAGGGAGACGGCGCCCTCTTCGTCTATGAGCACGTCGTCTTCGATGCGAACACCATTTTTCCCCGGAAGATAGATCCCCGGTTCAACTGTATAGGTCATGCCCTCCTCCAGAATCTCAATGTTGCCTTCCCGGATATAGGGTTCTTCATGACACTGTCGACCGAGACCATGCCCGGTACGGTGGGTGAAGTACTGACCATATCCGGCCTCCTCGACCACCGCTCTCGCCGCCCGGTCGACATCCTCACAGGTTGCACCGCTCCTGCCGGCCTTTCTGCCGGCGCGGTTGGCCTGCTGCACCACTTCGTGAATCCTGGCGCTTTCTGCATCAATCTCTCCTACGGCAAAGGTCCGGGTCAAATCGGAAACGTAGCCCCGATAATTCGCCCCCCAGTCGATGACCAGCAGGTCGCCGGCTGTCAGTCTGCGCGATGAAGGCCTGGCATGAGGATTGGCGCCGTTTGCGCCGCTCGAGACAATAGGCGAGAAGGGCAGATCGGCATCAGAGCCATGCCGGAACAGCTGCAGCACCAGTTCGGAGCCGAGTTCCTCCTCGCTCATGCCTATACTGATCCTGGGAAGGACGGCCCGCAGAGCGTCCTGGGCTATATCGACGGCCCGACGCATGAGTGCGATCTCTTCCGGATCTTTGCGGCTACGCAGGGCGGCAAGCATTTTCGTGGCATCGCTGAATTCCGTATCCCGGGCTGCCTCCTTGAGGAGGCGATATTCCAGGAACCGCAACTGCAGGGGCTCAACCCCCAGCCTTTCGCCGGCAGCACCGCCTGCATCGACGGCCTGGGCAAAAACCTGCGGCCATTGCAAAGGATCTTCACCGTAAAAAAATATCTCCACTCCCTCCATACCGGCAACTTTAGCAGCTTCCAGGCGCGGCAGAATGAAAACCGGTTTTTGGCCAAGAAGCAGCATGAGGATAACCGGCCGCTCCATGAGATGGAAATCCAGGCCGGTGAAGTAGGCAAGACTCGGTCCTGCATTGAGGATGATGCCGCTGAGTGCGGATGTTGACAGCAGCTGATCCAAACGCTCCAGCCGGGACTGTATCATGGTGGCATCTCCCGAAGAAAAGAAAAAATGGTTGCGCAGACAGACGCTTTATATCCCATGTTACCAGATTGTTCCTTTCCCGCTCAATTTTTTTCAGGGACAACCCAATTTACATTACCTCCGCGTGTACATCTCGCGCCAGCTAGCGACATCCTCCTCCCTCTTCTTTTGGCTTTCTCAACTTCCCTGCATCTGAATCGAGTCAGCGCTGTTTCTCATCCTGCAACTGCGGCAAATATTTTACCGCTCCTTGTTGCAGTCTCTGCAGGTGGTGCTCATTTCCGGGAACAGGATCAAAACGCTGCTGCAGGTGAAGACCATAGAGCAGAGAAAACTCCTCCGTATCGAAGTTCTGCCAGTGGTGGCAACGGGCCGCCCATTCGCCAAAGCTTTCATACTCATGCCTGCTCGTCTCCGACGCTGCCAGAGCGTCGACAACCGGGGTAAAGGGAGTGACTATCCGGGTGAAAATCCTCGGCGCCTGGAGCGTATCATCGATTTCGGCCTTTTCAAGTTTCAGGCGGCGATAGATACGCAATACCAGAAAGATCGTCAAAACGGCGACGACGACGGAGAGGGAGAAGGTATAATCGCGTCCGGTGCCTATGCGAAAAAGACGATACTTATGGCCCAGGAAACTGAAGACATCCCGGAGTCCTTCAAGGGAGTCGGCCCTTGCCTCATCGGCGGCTTTCCATACCGGGGGCGTGGTGTCCACCGTCACCCAGCCGCCGTCGACAAAGGCTTCGGACCAGGCATGGGCATGCCTGCTGCGCACCAGGTACTTGCCCTCCAGAACCGAGCGCTCATATACCGCATAGCCGGTGACATAACGGCTGGGGATCTTCATGGTGCGAAGAAGCAGTGTCGCTGCCGTGGCATAGTATTCGCAAAAACCGCTTTTGCTTTCCAAGAGAAAATTACCCAGCGGCGTGGCAAAGTCGCCGCTGCCGACGAGATCGAGGGAATACTGGAAATCCGCGGCAAAAAAATCGCCAAGGGCGTCTAACCTGGCAGAGGCGGACAGATTTTCACCGCCAAGTTCAGCGGCTATGCGGTCGAGTACGTATTTTTCCTCCTCCGGAACATCCAGATGACCCATGGTCGGCAGATCATCCGCCCTGCCCGGGCCTGAATCATAGTCTACCTCATAGGTGGCTATCGGCGCTGCATCGACGGCCTTGAGTGTGCCGTTTTCATGACGTTCCAGCTCAAACACGGTGGCGCTGCGCAGCGCATAGCCGTGCAGAGGTAGCGGTAATAGCCCTTTTTCCTTGGGCAGACCGAGCTCTATCTTCACCGTTTCGCCTTCTTCCATTGGCTCCGGTCGTAGAATCCAGCTCACCCTGTCCGCCGGCAGCAGAAACTCATATTTGCCCTGGGGGCTGAACCAGTCACCGCGCTGAAATAGGCTGTAGGAGGCCTCCTTCAAGAGTGAAGGCGGCGCTGCAGAGCTGACCCTCATGAGGATTTCCCCAGAGAACTTCAACCGGCCGGTGTCGCCGAAATTGACATGGGCCTTGAAGGGACTGGCCTGTGTGTTGCGGTAATAGCGATAAAAATAGCGAAACGTATTCTGGACCACGTAACCGTGGCCCGTAACCATGACCATGCTCCCCAGATAGCCGGCCGTGGAAGAGACGAGCAGCAAGAGGGCGAAAACGACGGGAGAATACGCACGTCCCCTATTGGCGAAAAGCACCACGGCGACGATGGCCGTCGTGGCGGGATAGAACCATGGTCCGCGGCTGTTGGCGGCAGCGGCGGCAAAGAGACAGATGATGATGTAATAGAGACGGAAATCGATGGGCCTGTGGGTATAGGCCTTTTTCTTCGTGCCCAGACGGGTGCCGATGGTGACGGTATCCCCGGTGGAAAAAAGCTGAGCGACGATCAGCGGCGAAAGGATAAGCGGCATCCAGCCGGTGGTGATGCGGAGAAACCCCAGTGGCTCGTAATTGAGGAGGATGAGGGCCACCGCTCCGAGAAAGAGCAGCGAGGTCAGGTCGGAGATTTTGACGAAGTCATCCTCGTCGAGACTGTAGCGTCTGGGGATGAAATGGCTCCCTTCCAGGACAAGACAGAGCAGCAGGGCAAAACCGATCTTACCGCTTTCCAGGCCCCAAAGAAGAAGGGCGGCACCGATGGTCAGAGGAGGAATCTTCATAAACTCCCTATTTTTGCCTCCACCTCACCGGCTTTGAATATCTGCAACGGAAGATCGTGGTGCTTTTTTTTCTCTCTGGCCATGGTTTCATCGTCTTCCACCAGCAATACTGCTTTGAGAGGAATATTGCGGATATGGAGATACTCCAGCAGATCCCTGCGCTCACGGTCGAGGTCGATATAGATGACAACAACCCCCGAGAGCAGGGCCGCATGGCTGCGTACCAGGGCCGCCAGCTCAGAAAACGGTTTGTCGCCGCAGGTGGAAACCGCGGCCAATATTTCCATCATCCGCTGCTGGCCGTCAATTCCGCCGCCGACGGTGCAGGTAACGCATTCGTTTTCCACAAAGAGCAGATCGAGAACAGCGTTGAAGCTGTCCTGGGCCAGCATGACTGAAGCGGCCAGCGATACGGCCTCTTCAAAGACGGAGCTGTACTTCTTTTCCGTAAAGCTGTCGAGCACCAGACCGTAACGTGAGAAAAACTCATCGCGGAATTGCTTGACGATGGGCCGACCGCTACGCGCTGTTGCCTTCCAGTCCATATGCTTGATGGGGTCGCCGTGGACATATTCGCGCAGCGAGAGGAAATCTCCGGAATCTCCCTGCTCCCTGGCTGCAGTAATACCTCCCCGGTGATATTTACGCCCCCCCCTGAAGAGCAGCTGGGGAACGGCATAGATTCTCGGCAACACCAGCAGGTTGCATTCATCATCGTGCAAAACTTCGCGCCGGCAGAGACCGAAGGGATCGACCCGGCCCAGCACGGCACCGGGCAGATGCACAGCTCCCCGGCGCAGAGGCAACAGCGTCGCCTCTATCTCTTGTGTCGCTGCCACAGGGAGATTGGGCAGCGGCTGCTCGACGGGCAGAATTTTTCTGCCGATCTCCACCAGCCACAACCACCGGTAATAGCCCATAAGGCGATCGAACATATTGCGGCGCTCCTCCTTCTCTTCCCTGGCCGCGGCGAACTCATGCCAGTCGGGCAGACGAGCAGGGATGGCCTCACGAAAATACACACCCCTGAGCGAGCCGGTACCGGTATTTTCGAGACGAACCCGGTAACGGATCTCCCGGCCGGCGACGCAGGTGGCCGGCAGAAACCGTCTGATGCGCAGCGATGGAGAAAAACGCAGGGAGAGCACAAAGGAAAAGGCCAAAAGCATCAGGGTGAGGCTGAAAATGTGATAGATCATGGTTCGCTCAACGTTGATGCCGAATAATAACGTCAGCGCAGCCAGCAGCAGGAAAACTTTACCCAAAGGCGTGAACCTGGCCGACATCCGATTTTTGAGCCCCTCTGTAAGGACATAGAGTCCATGCAGCCGCCGCTTCATGCCGGCACCCTGATCTCGTCTACGATGGTTGTAACAATCTGATCGGGCAAGACGCCGGAGAAGCTGGCCTGCGGCAGAATCTGCAAGCGGTGGCC
>JGI12048J13642_10384405_pt1 | contig 18200 bp, 20 predicted proteins | sample ElkSlonscriptome_16_FD_13642 | JGI IMG/M metagenome (IMG submission 13642)
CAAAAACTGACGTTTCTGGATGAGCACTAGCTATAAATGATGAGTGGTAGGGAACCCACTGACTTGCGGGTTTTCGGTTGACGGTTTGATGCTTTAGGGCTGAAAAGTTGCAGCCCGTCGCCCGGCTCCTATAATAGCCGGCACTTTAGCGCTTGTTCCTAACCATTAATTCAGCACTTAGATTCAGCATTCAGTATTGTTACTTTGAAGGTTACCTGACTTATGACAGCTCAATTCAAAGACTATATCGCCATCGCCTTGCGCACCATCACTATGGAAATCGAGGCCGTGCAGGCCATGCAGAGCCGCGTCGACCATTGTTTTGAACAAGCCTGTGAGCTGATTCTGAAAAGTAGCGGACGGGTAGTTGTGACCGGAATGGGTAAGTCAGGTCATATTGCCAATAAAATCGCAGCAACGCTGGCATCAACGGGAACACCTGCCTTTTTTGTCCATCCCGGTGAGGCCAGCCATGGTGATCTTGGTATGATTACTCCGAAAGATGTTGTATTGGCCCTTTCTAACTCTGGCAATACGGCTGAATTGGTGACCATATTGCCATTGGTGAAGCGCATGGGAGTTCCTTTGATCACCATGACCGGTAATCCACAATCGGCCATGGCGGCACTAGCCGATGCGAATCTGGATACCAGTGTTGAAATTGAGGCCTGTCCGTTAGGGTTGGCGCCAACCTCCAGCACCACGGTTGCTTTAGTCATGGGTGATGCTTTGGCGATTGCGTTGTTGGAGGCCAGAGGTTTTTCCGCTGAAGATTTTGCTTTTTCCCATCCCGGAGGCACACTAGGCCGCAGATTGTTGTTGAAAGTGAGTGATATCATGCACACCGGGGAATTGATTCCCATGGTCAGGCAAGGGGCTTCGTTAAAAGATTCTTTGCTGGAAATGTCACAGAAAGGTTTTGGCATGACTTGTATTTTGGATCGGAATGACACCATTGTTGGTGTCTTTACCGACGGGGATTTGAGGCGTTCGCTGGATCGTCAGCTAGACCTCCAAAGCTGCCGGATTGACGACATTATGACCACCGGCTTTACTTCTGTAAGCCAGCATATGTTGGCGGCTGAGGCGCTATCGATCATGCAGAATAAAGCGATCAATGCCTTGCCCGTGGTTGAGGCTGATCGCACAGTGACTGGCGTATTCAATATGCAGGATATGTTGAGAGCAGGGGTGATTTGATATGCTAACTAAAGATGTCATGGCGGGGGTTAGCGATTCGTTACAAATTAAACTCCGACAACTGCGTTTACTGGCGCTGGATGTGGATGGGGTGCTAAGTGATGGTACTCTGTATTTTTCATCTGCGGGTGAAGAGGTGAAAGGTTTTTCTATCCTGGATGGTCTGGGCATTAAAATGCTGCAGAAAGGTGGTGTTGAAGTGGCGCTTATCACCGGGCGCAGTTCGCCTATGACCCAGCGACGTGCTGAAGATTTGGGAATCGCTCATATCATTCAAGGCCGTGAAGATAAAAAAACTGCATTAGAAGAGCTATGTGAATCCCTTGGGATTGGGCTCGTGCACACCGCGTATATGGGGGATGATCTGCCTGATTTAGCGGCGATTCAATCCGCTTCTGTGGGGCTTACTGTCCCTAATGCATACTCACTGGTAAAACAACATGCGGATTATTGTACCCACTCAGCCGGTGGGCGAGGCGCTGTGCGGGAGGCCGCTGATTTGATTCTGGCGGCTCAAGGTCAGTTGGAGGGCTTGTTGTCGGCCTACCTAAATAAAACAAACCGTCTTACATAAACGTAAAAAAAAGTATGTCGAAAAAATACATTAGATGGACTATCGTCTGCGCTGCTTTGCTCATTGCGCTTCTTTTGGGGGTTTTTTCTCCCGAAAGCCCAGTCCCGTTTTTCGAAGAAGAAGAGAAGTTAATCAGCGATGAGCCAGATGCATTTATTGTGGATGGTGTTTATACCTCATATGGTCGTGATGGTTATTTGGAGAGTGTACTCAAGAGTGCGCAGGCAAAGCACTACCCCATCACCAATATTGGTCACCTGATCGAACCAAGTCTGCAGCTATTTCAAGAAGGTGAACTGCGTTGGACGACGACTTCTGAACATGGTGAGTTCGATGTGACAAAAGACACCCTGATGCTGTCTGGAAATGTTACAGTCTACGGCGAAACCAGCAATGGTACTCCATTGCTGATTAAAACAGAGTCGGTGACTTATGCCAATAAATCTGGCTTTATACACACTGAAGAGGCGGTCACTATTACCTCTCAGGTCAGTAAGATTTCAGCCGTTGGCATGACGGCTGATGTGGCGGACAGAACAGTGAAATTGCTGTCTGAAGTAAAAGGAAAATATGAACCTAAGTAAACTACTTAGCACTGGTGTTTTGCTTATGTTGCTGGCTGGGTATCCGGCGGCCACTGTTGCGCTCGACTTAAGCAAAATGAGTCAGGAGCCCATTAAGATTGCGGCGGACACAGCAGAGTTAAACGATAAGACTGGCCAGTCGATTTACTCCGGCAATGTGATTATCACGCAAGGCCGATCAAAGCTGGAAGCCGAAACGGTCTCCGTGAATACCGACAGAGAAGGCATCAGTGGATTTATTGCTGCCGGTGAATTGGTTCACTTGCTTCAGTTTGACAGGGAAAGTGAAACCGAAACCCATGCCTATGCGAGGATGATTTCATTCAACCGGGAGAAGAACGAGATCGTACTGCATCGGCAAGCGAAACTAGTGCAAGACAATAGTTCCTTTCAAGGCGAAGAAATCCGTTATAACACCGTCAAGCGCATTGTCACTGCCCGGTCAAACAAAGACACACCGGGTAAAGGCCGGGTTGAAATCATTTTTCAACCAAATAAGGTTGATCCTTGAATGGCAACCCTCCACGCCAACAATCTGGCAAAATCATACAAAAAGAGAAAGGTGGTCAAAGATGTCAGTCTTACCATTAACAATGGTGAGATTGTTGGCTTGCTGGGCCCTAATGGAGCCGGTAAAACCACTTGTTTCTACATGGTGGTAGGGCTGGTTGCTTGTGATGAAGGTAGCATTTTTATTGACGATCTGAATATCACCGCGCTGCCCATGCATGGACGGGCTCGTAAAGGGATTGGTTACTTGCCGCAGGAGGCCTCTATTTTCAGGAAGCTGAGTGTAGAGGATAATATTTATGCCATCCTTGAAACCCGTTCTGGCTTGAACCGGCAAAAACGCAAGGAAATCATGGAATCTTTGTTAGCGGAATTTCATATCACCCATATTCGAAAAAGTCTGGGCATGGCGCTCTCTGGTGGTGAGCGAAGACGAGTTGAAATCGCCCGCGCCTTGGCTACTGAGCCACATTTTGTGTTACTGGATGAACCATTTGCCGGTGTCGATCCCATATCAGTGAATGATATCAAGCACATTATTCAGCATTTAAAAGAGCGTGGAATAGGAGTCTTGATTACCGACCATAATGTGAGAGAAACACTGGATATATGCGAACGAGCCTACATAGTGAGTGAAGGCTATTTGATCGCTAGCGGTACACCTCAGCATATTCTCGAGCATGACAAGGTCAGGGAAGTGTATTTAGGCGATCGCTTTACTTTGTAACAGATTGCACTTTTCAGATTAGGTGACTGAATATCTTTTTGAGGGCTTTTATTGCTGAGGGCTCTTACTGGCGAGGGCTATTTTTGGCTGAGGGCTCTTATTGGTTTTGGCTGAGGGCTCTTATTGGTTTTGGCTGAGGGCTACTATTGGCTGAGGGCTCCTATTGGTTTTGGCTGAGGGCTCCTATTGGCTAATAGCTTTCTACTTTGAATGTCAGCTTGTTTTGTTTAAGAGTCTCAGCAGGGTGATTAATGCTTGGTTTTGAGATGTTTTTAGCTAAGTTCAACCTGGAAATAGGTCTGATAAAGTGGATATGAAAAAATAAAGTACACGTGATACATTGAAGATTGGCTCTATTTATTATAGAAAGGTATTCAAATATTATGCCTGAATAGGTCAGATAAATTTTTTTTGATGAGCGGTCAGTTGATGGTAAGCATTTAAATGGTCATGAAAACATCTCTGCAACTGAAGATGGGTCAACAACTCACGATGACGCCACAGTTGCAGCAAGCGATCAAATTACTACAGCTTTCTACCCTTGACTTGCAACAAGAGATTCAGCAAGCGCTTGAGTCTAATCCCATGTTGGATGTGAATGAAGACGACGATTCCTCCAGCGATGAACAAGTTGATGCCATTATCGAAAAACTAATCGATACCTCTCGGAATAGTGCTGACGCTAGTGAATCTGGTGATGGCAGTAGCGATAACAGCGACGGTAATAAGGATAAAACGGAAAGCACAAGTTCAGACGACAATAACTTCGAAGCTGACGAAGCCTGGAACGATTCCATTCCAAACGACCTCCCCGTAGACACCGCGTGGGAAGATGTCTATCAAAGCAGCGCCCCAGCAACTTATTCCGGGCCTGACGATGATGACTATGACCTTGATTCCCGTAATTCTAAGGGCGAAACCCTGCACAGCCATTTACTGTGGCAGCTCAATCTCACCCCAATGACAGAAACCGATCATGCCATCGCTTTAGCGGTGATTGACGCCATTGGTAGTGATGGTTATATGACCCAAACGGCGGAAGAAATTCACGATGGTCTGAAAACCGGAAGGGAAGACGATATTGACTTGGATGAAGTGCAAGCGGTTATCAAGAGGATACAGCAATTTGACCCAGCCGGCGTGGCATCAGCTAACTTGCAGGAATGCTTACTTAATCAACTCAATCAGCTACCCCGTGATACCCAATGGATAGGTCAGGCCAAGCTGGTTGTCAGTCATTACATTAATTTGCTGGGTACCCGGGACTACGCGCAACTCATGCGACGAAGTCGCTTAAAAGAAGATGATCTTAAGCAAGTGCTCAGATTGATCCAGGAGCTTAACCCGAGACCTGGGGAATCCATACAGCATTCCGAAACTGAATATGTGGTGCCAGACGTATTTGTGCGCAAAGTAAAGGGTCGTTGGTTAGTTGAGCTCAACCCGGAAATCGCACCAAAGATCAGAGTTAATCCCTCCTATGCTTCTTTGGTGAAAAGGGCCGACACCAGCTCAGACAACAATTATCTGCGCGACCATCTGCAAGAAGCCCGCTGGTTTATTAAAAGTTTACAAAGCCGTAATGAAACCCTGTTAAAAGTAGCAACCCAAATTGTGGAGCAGCAGCAAGGCTTCCTTGATTACGGTGAAGAAGCTATGAAGCCCTTGGTATTGCACGATATAGCCGAGGCGGTCGAAATGCACGAATCCACCATATCCCGGGTGACCACGCAAAAATATATGCATACACCTCGTGGTGTTTTTGAACTCAAATACTTCTTTTCCAGCCATGTCAGTACAGATAGTGGGGGGGAGTGTTCATCCACAGCGATTCGGGCCATCATTAAGAAAATGGTTGCCGCTGAATCGCCTAAGAAGCCACTCAGCGACAGTAAAATCGCTACACTATTAGGTGAGCAGGGCATTAACGTGGCTCGCCGGACCATTGCAAAGTATCGTGAGGCCATGTCGATTCCCCCATCTAACGAGCGCAAACGGCTTATTTAGATGCGTGGGTTCGTCTGTTATTCAGCTTCTTTGCGGTTTCAATGCAGGCAGGCTATACAGCCAACAACCGGGTAGAAGCAAGACGCGGGAGCCCGTGAAAAGGGCAATGAAAAAAGGATATAAAGAAACAAAGGAAAAGTGAAAAAGGAAGTAAGTGCTATCTCAGATACGCCTGTAAGGCTGTATAACCAGCATTACAACGAATGTGCTACCATGTTCTTGCAGTAGTCATGAACACATAGCACTCTTTACTGATACTAGGAGCAAAGTATGCAAATAAATATTACTGGGCATCAGGTCGAACTCACTGAGTCACTTAAAGACTACATCAACACCAGGTTTGATAAGCTTGAACGCCATTTCGATCATATTAGTAATGTCCAGGTCACTTTATCAGTACAGAAGCAGAGGCAGATCGCAGAAGCCACTTTACATATAAGCGGTGGGGATGTGCATGCTAAATCTGAGAATGAAAACATGTATGCTTCCATTGATGGGCTTGTTGATAAATTAGATCGGCAAATTCTTAAACACAAAGAAAAGATGGTTGCAAGATCCCAAGGAGCGTTTGCACGCTGACAGCCACTCACCGTCTGAATTTGATACATGACCGAGCAAATAATAACGATTGAATCCATTATATCACCTGCCCTCACCCGATGCCGGGTTGAGGGTTCTTCTAAGAAAAAAGTACTGGAATTTATCGCCAGATTAATTTCGGAACATTTTCCTTTTTTGGATGAGAACGCGCTTTTTACGAACTTAGTGAGCCGGGAACGGCTCGGTAGCACCGGCATTGGTCAGGGCATCGCTATTCCCCATTGTCGCCTTGAAAACTGTGACCGGGTAATAGGTTCCCTCATTACTTTGGATAAAAAAATTGAATTTGATGCGATTGACAATGAGCCCGTCGATCTACTGTTCGTTTTAGTGGTTCCGCAGGAAGCGACCAGTGAGCATCTCGACTTATTGAGTCAGTTAGCGCAGAAATTCGATGAAGCTGGCTATTGTGAACAACTGCGTAATTGCGAAGATGATGCAGCGTTGTTTCAGGTTGCTTTGAGTCGCCCGGGGGAATAAAAGCCCGGGGGCCTTTACCGGTTTTGATTCTTTAAGCAAACGATCACCCAGCATGGTGCTCTGATAAAAAATTTACAGCACCAAAAAACAGCAATACCTGAACAAAACGTTCTCGCCAATAAAGCCATAACAGTGGACACTGATAGATTTTGCATTGATAGGTCAGTCTTCTGAGGAAAGCCGATCCGGCCTTTGGTTCGCCGGACTTCAGCCAACTCAGGCAAGCATGTCTTAAGTATACTAAGAGTTACTTAGCCAACTTTATTCTTGATGGACTCCAAAGAATAAGAGTTAACAAAGTGTACAGAATGGTTAAGAAAGGCTGACAAGGACCGAAGACAGGGTAGATAACCGGGTTTAAACAGAGAGTTAAGAGCTATCAAAAGAAATGGCTACAAGTAAAGTTCAGTGTCATACGAATCATATAGGCTGGTACTTTATGGCGAATGACTGAGAGTGCTCAGAGCAGGCAGGAACAAATAATGAAATTAATTATCGTAAGCGGACGTTCGGGTTCTGGCAAAAGTACTGCACTTCATGTGCTGGAAGATATGGGTTTTTACTGTATTGATAATCTACCCATTGGTTTATTGGGTCCGCTTACCCAGGAAGCTATTGAACAGCATCACGACGTGGGCAGGGCGAGGAAAATAGCGGTTAGTATCGATGCTCGCAATATGTATCGCGAGTTAGGAGACTTTCCTTTAATTATGCAAGCGCTGAGTGCCAGCAATATTGAAACTGAGGTGATCTACCTGGATGCCGATAATGAAACTTTGTTAATGAGGTTTCATGCGACCCGCCGTAAGCACCCCTTAAGCAACAATGATGTGTCTTTGCGCGAAGCGATTGCTAAAGAAAAGGAACTGCTTGAGCCTATCGCAACTTTGGCCAGTCTGTATATTGATACTAAGGATATGTCCTTGTATCAATTGCGGGATCAAGTGAAGCTTAGGGTGCTGGGGCATACTGATCAGGAATTGGCACTGTTAATTCAGTCTTTTGGTTTTAAGCATGGTGTGCCCTCGGATTCAGATTATGTCTTTGATGTGAGGTGCCTGCCCAATCCTTATTGGGACGCTTCGCTCAGAGGCCTTAGAGGGACCGATCAGGAAATTATTGATTTTCTCGAAGGACATGAAGAACCGCGTAAAATGGTCGAAGACATTAAGAATTTCCTGGATACCTGGATTCCAAGTTCTCAACGCAGTAACCGCACCTATATGACAGTTAGTATTGGTTGCACCGGAGGACAACATCGCTCAGTGTATATCAGTGAGCAGGTGGCCAAATTGTTTGCGACTAAATATAAAAACGTGCAAGTACGCCACAAAGAGCTAGCCCAGTAAGAAAATTGACATAGTCAAGTTCAGGCTGATTTGGCCGGCTACCACATTCAGAGTAATAATAGATACTTAAAAAAGTCCGATATGATTCGAGATACGGTTACTATCATCAATAAACTTGGACTTCACGCCCGGGCTGCAGCCAAATTTGTCAGTACCAGCGGGCGTTTTCAAAGTTCAATCAAAGTCCTGAAAGGCTCTCAGGAAATAGATGGTAAGAGTATAATGGCTATCATGATGCTGGCTGCTAGCAAAGGAACTGAACTTGAATTGATTATCGATGGGCCGGATGAACAGGAAGCTATGGATGCCATGAAGTCACTGATTGATGATTATTTTGGAGAAGGTGAATAATCAAAAACCATTGCCCGATAGAATCCAAACCTATGGTAACCAATAACTCTGATTCAGAATTCTCTGAACCAGACACTTCCCTCGATCAAACCGCTACTGATTATGTCAGTAAATCACAGCGTAAGAGAGACATGCAGGCCTTGCAGGATCTTGGCCAGCGCTTGACCACTCTGACATCGCAACAATGGTCACAACTACCCTTATCTGACGATCTGAATCTGGCACTTGAGCAATACCACAAGATCAGCCGTCATGAGGCTAAAAGGCGACAGTTACAGTACATTGGTAAGCTTATGAGAAGCGATCAACTGGACAGAGATGCCATCATCCGGCAACTCGATCAGTTTACCGATGGCTCCACCTTCCTGATTAACCTACACCATCAAGCCGAAAACTGGCGCAAGCGAATGCTGGACGCCGGTGGCAGAACCGCTCTCACTGAGTTTATAGAGCATTACCCGGAGGCTGATCCTCAGCAGTTGGGTCAATTGGCACGAAACGCAAAAAAAGATAGCGCAACTCATCAAAACCGTGGCCATGGCAAAAAGCTCTACCGGTATTTAAGGCAAATCATTTCTTCAGCCTGATCGAGGCACCGGTGATCCTGACATCATTATTCGTTGCTCTTCAGAGACGAGCGTTGCTTCTCATCGTAGTTTTATTGATCAGATACTCAGGATTGCGTACACATCAGCGGGTCCAACCATTTATCCAATTCACCAGAGGAAAAGCGAGACTAATGGTTGTCGTAGAGAACGTCAGCAAGCAATTTTATGATGCGGGCAACAAAATTCAGGTCTTGAACAACTTGAGTTTTAAACTCACCCAAGGCAGCTCCGTCGCTTTAATGGGGCAGAGCGGGGCCGGGAAGTCCACTTTGTTGCATGTATTGGGAGGTTTTGAAGCCGTAGACGCGGGCAGTATAGCTATCGATGGTCAAGAGTTGACAGCCATGGAGGACAATGAGTTAAGCCAGTTCAGGCGTTTGCATTTGGGTATGGTGTTCCAGCAATTCAACCTGATTGAAAGTCTTAATGTGATCGACAATATCACTTTTGTGCGCCGACTCAACAGGCTTCCAGCCATCGACGATGAAACTTCGCAACTTATTAAAGTCCTGCGACTCGAGCAACGTCTGCGTCATTTTCCATATCAGCTCTCAGGCGGTGAACAGCAACGGGTAGCCATTGCCCGTGCTCTGGCCGCCAAACCTTCGTTGCTGTTGGCTGATGAGCCTACTGGGAGCCTTGATGAGAAAACTGCAGATATTGTTATGGCTCAGTTGGTTGAAGTGGTCGAACTTCAACAAACTACTTTGTTGCTCGTTACCCATAGTGCAGAGACTGCCGCTTACCTGCAACAATGCTGGCGTTTGGAAAAAGGAGCTTTGCATTGTTAAACCGGCTGTTCCTGCTCTGGATTACTCTGATGAGCCATTATCGTCAGCACAAGACCCAAGCAGTGTTCTTGTTGCTGGGATTAGCGTTAGGTGTGGCTATGTTTCTGTCCACCCTGCTGATTAGTTCGGCCGCAAAGGATTCCTTTCGGCAGGCCCAGCGTACAGTGGGCGGTGAAATCGTGGCAGAAATTAAGCCCGCTAATGGACAGGCTTACTTTAGCGAAGATGTTTACCGGGAACTACGCAGCAAGGGAATAAAGCAGATTATACCTGTAGTCGAAGGGAGAGTAGCCACGGAATCCGGTTTTTTGCAATTGCTTGGCATGGATGTGGTGCCCTTGTTGAATCAATATGGCCAGCCTTCGCGGCAAGGTGTGAGCAGGCCTGATGGGCCAGCAGATAATCGATTTCAGCAATTTGAAACTGCGCTCAACGAGGCGGTGGATGACGTGCTTGGCGAGGGCGTAGACAGTCCATTGTTTCGGTTTGTATTTCCACCCTATATCGCCTTCGCCAGTGCATCTTATGCCAGAATGCATGGGCTTACTCAGGGTCAACAACTAACGGTGGCGGGAGTTCAACTGCCAAAACTTGCCATTGTCAGTGATGACCTGGGTTTTGGCTACGCTGTTTTCTGTGATATTCGCTGTGCTCAATCCTTGTTGGGAATGGAAAACCAGCTTACCAGCATTCGTCTGAGTCAGCTTAGGGAAGACGATATACCCATTATCCAAGCCGTTTTGCAGGCTGACTCAGATGGAGGTCTGAACAGTGTTCCACCTGGCAGTGATAGTCAGCAAGCATTGATAGCAGAGAGTAGTCAGACAGCCCTGTTAGAGCGAAACGACCGCTCCTTGCGTAACCCTGCTTTTACCGATGCTTTCTTACTCAACCTGAGAGGAATTGGTTTTCTTTCCCTATTGGTGGGTTGTTTTATTGCCTTCAATGCGGCCAGCTTTTCTTTAAATCAACGGCTTAAGATGGTGCAGCGACTCAGATTAAGTGGTGCTGGTGTACAAGAAATCACCCTCGCTCTGTTAATCGAGGTGTTGTTGTGGGCGCTACTGGCCAGCATTGTGGGCTGCCTGCTGGGGTGGTTGGTTTCTTCCACCTTGCTGCCAATGATAGGGTTGACCCTTAATCAACTGTTTTATAATGATAACATCCTCGGCCTGGGCAGTATCTCCGGAGCATGGGGCAGCGCTTTTATGATCGCCTTATTAGCCACTATAACTGCAATGGCCAGGCCCCTTTGGCTAATGGCTAAAGTAAAGCCATTAGCCCGGCCAGAGCAGCAACAGGTCCCTCCTTATTTGTTAATTGCCTCTGGTTTTATGTTGCTGGGCCTATTCCTGTGGGTGATGCCGGTTGCCCGCTCACAGGAGTTAGGGCTGATGATTGCGGCTTGTTGGTTTGTTGGTGGAGCTTTTCTGGTGCCTGCGCTCCTTCGGGCGGCCTTTGGTTGCAGTAGTCATTTCCGATGGCTCAAAGGTTTTGCCGTGTTGCATTGGACTTTCGCCACCGCTCGAATTGAGCAACAACGAACCTCGGTGGCAATGATGGCTTACGCTATTGGGCTGGCAGCTAGTATCGCTGTGATGACAATGGTCGTTAGCTTTGAGACGGTATTTGTGGATTATCTGGATGATGCACTCTCAGAGTCTCTTTACTTACGCCTCGATAAAGACAACTTCAGCCAAGTAGAGCAGCATGTGAATCAGCAGTCAGCGGTAGCGATGAGCTACCGATATTACCAACAGCCGATAAATATTGCGGGCGAAAGGGGAACCGTAAGTGGTATGCATAATCATCCATTGCGTCACCGCAGTGTTTCACTTGAGTCTACAGCAGACAAGGTATGGCAGGATTTCCATCAACACCAGGGTGTGTTGATTAATCAGGCTCTGGCATTAAACCAACAATTGAGTCCCGGCGATACTTTGACACTGGAAATTAACCACACCCCAGTGACCACTCGGGTGCTCGGTGTTTATTACAGCTACGGGGCGTTAGCACCTGCTATTGTGATGGATCAGCAGTGGTTGTTGAGTCTTTGGCCATCGCTTGAAAGTTATCGTCTCGGTGTTTTTCTAAACCACCAGGTAGATGCGGATGCTTATACTCAGGCACTGGTAAGTGAGTTCGCTTTGGCCTCCACCGAATATCTTCGCCCCCAACAATTAAAAGATCTGGCCTATTCCATCTTTCAGCAAACCTTCTATGCCACTCGCGTGTTGGCTACTACCATATTATTAATCGCCACGCTGGGAATTTTTTGCACCTGCTATACCAGTTACCTGGCGAGATCCCGCAGCAACGCTTTGGTGAGAGTATTGGGTGTTACCCGCAGCCGAATGATCAGTGCCAGTCTGTGGCAACTGAGTGTTAGCACATTACTGGCTAGCCTGATCGCCGTACCATTGGGTTTGTTGGTGTCTTTCGTCAGTATCCAACTGGTTCTGCGCTATTCCTTCGGCTGGTATTTCCCCCTGGTAGTTGACTGGTCAGGCGTGTTGATGATTGTTTTTATTGGTCTTACTGCGACCCTTATTGGCTCGCTCTTACCCTTGGTGATGGCGGGAAGTAAGACCACGATTAAGGAGCTTGCATGAAGTCAATTTCTCGCTTGTCATGGATTTATCTCTGTAACATCAAAAAGATAAAGTGTCTGTGGAAGACTGTTTGTGGCTCATTCAGATTGCAGTACCTTGCCAGGGCGAGGTCTGCGACCAATGCTATAAGTTGGGTGGTCATGGTTACCGTTGTGTGGTTTGGTGATGGCTTGATTGAATCTGTCGCTGTTGCAGCGCAGCCTTCCTCAGAAGTAGCCGCAAGTCCATTCTCCCGGGTCCTGCCTGGACAGCCACTGAAATTCCCAGAAGACCATCTGTTGCATCCGGATTTTCAGTCGGAGTGGTGGTATGTCACCGCGAATCTGCAAGATGAACAAGGTCGGGACTACGGTGTGCAATTTACTTTGTTCGCTGCGGCCGACCTGACTGGCGGTGTGAAACAAAGGATCTTTTTCGCTCACGCCGCTTTGTCCAGTGCAACTGATTTCTTTTTTGCCGAACGCTACGCCAGGGCCGATATGGGTCATGCCGGAGTTCAGGCTAATCCATGGCTTGCTTTTATTGATAATTGGCGAATGGAGGGTGGGGCGGTCGCTCCATTGCCGGGGCGGATTGTGGTCGAAGAAGAAAGTTTCGGTTATCAGTTAATGACCTCAGATGCCGACTATTTTTTACAGGGTGACGAAGGCTTTAGCAAGAAAAACGAGTCCGGTAGTATGGCTTCTTATTACTACTCCGCGCCCTTTATCGAGGTGAATGGTACGGTCACCATGGCGGGAGAAACACGCACCGTCAGTGGTCGGGCTTGGTTGGACCGGGAATGGAGCACCCGGGTTATCCGCGCTGAAGATTTGGGATGGGATTGGTTCGCCTTGCGTCTGAATGACCAAACCGCTTTGATGTTATACCGGCTTCGTAGCCATGGGGAGCAACACTTTTACAGCAGTATTATGTCGGCCAATGGCACCATTGAAGTACTCGGCGCGAGTGAGGTGATGTTAGAGGCGGGACAATCGCAGTCATTTGAAGGACGGGACTATGTTCTTGACTGGCGCATCCGCATACCTTCCAGAAATATCGATATTCACACCCGGCCAATTAATGACAGTCAATTCCTGAGGACACGCATCTCCTACTGGGAAGGTGCAGTAAAGATCTCAGGCTCACATGAGTCGGTAGGATATATGGAATTGTTTGGCGCGCGCTGATAAGCAGCGGAGTCAGCCAGCCTCTTAGCAGAAGGTATCGTGAACGCACTAAAATCAGATGACTTTTTGTTGGTTACTAACGCCATGGCAAAACATTTGATGCTGCTTACCGATCCTATGCTGACAATATTATTGAAGTTGATCGAAGCGAAGCGGGTTAAGTAGGTGATGTGAGTCTATGATAGTTGTCATTTTTCTGCTGACCCGCCTGTTATTGCGGTGTTAGGTTTGCTTGTTAATTGACGACACTTCCACCAAGTCGTCGCTGTTTCGAGCGCCTCATTTGCCGGACAAGAAAGATGATGCTGGAGCACCAGCGCCGCTGTATTGATAATAGCGGTCTCAGCGTACTCATCTTCTGCCTCGCCTTGCCATACCTGCTTCATATGGGCGAGTGACAGTGTGTCTGGTTTCATGTGGCGCTTGCTGAAGCTTCGGGGCCAGACCGTGTCGGAAAGGTCTCCCTCAATTACAGATCGGACTTGTACATCGTTGTCTGGATTGACTTCAAACTCACCGCCTTCGCCTTTGATTACAATGGTTTTTAAGTAACCTAACAGGGCTGCACTGTGTTGATGAATGGGACTGTAAGGCGGGTGAAATATACCTTGCAGCACCAAAGGGCTGTGTAAGGGATTGAGTAGTCTGGCCATTGAATGGACAGGGGAGCGAAGCCCCAGAAGTGATCGCATCTGGATAATTTCATGCAATCGGGGTGAAAACACTTCCAACGGCATGTAGAGAAAATTAGTAGAGCAGTTGGTTACGTCATCCCAGTGATTGGCAATGGTACAACCGAAACTTTGAACGACTTCGCGAGTGTACAATCTGCCCGCAGTATGCCCTTCGGCGCCATGCATTAAAATACGAATACCGTTGTTGGCCAGTAACAGCGCGGCCAGGAAAAACCAAGGGGGATGGCGTTTTTTACCCGCATAGGAGCTCCAGTCAATATCAAACTGCTGGCGATTGGGTGCAAATCGTTGATGGGCTGCCTCGACAAATCCTGCCAGTTCTTCCGGTGATTCTTCTTTGACCCGTAATAGCATCAAAAATGCGCCGAGTTGTAAATCAAGAGCTTCACCATCCAATATCATACCCATTGCTGCTTTGGCTTCTTCACGGGATAAAGATCTTGATCCTTTTTTGCCTTTTCCAAGGATTCTGACAAATGGTGCGAATGGGTGCTCGTTGCTCTCTTTCGGAAAATGATTCATGTTAACGTCTTGAGGTTAAGTCAAAGGAGTTTGCTTGAATGTAGCAGAGAGGGAAGAGCAAATAGATCAATCCTCCCATGGTTGTCCCGGTCAGATACTACGGATTAAAACCATGCGATGGTTTTATCGAATCGAACCGTCAGCTCTACAAAACCCTCATAATCCACCAGGCTAACCCCATCACGGAACTTGTTAATACCACGGGCTCTGGCGTCTTCAGATAGACAATAAAATTCATGTGGGTTCACAATAAATTCATTAGCCAGAGGGCTCGGAAATGCCCAATGGACGCCGTCTTCAATCAGGAGAATGGCGTCAGAGTCGCCAGCTACAGCAAGACACTTGCGGAATAAAGCGCTATGATTCAGTCCTTTAGCAAAGGTATGTAAGGTCATCGCTGCCTAGGCATGGTTTCATGGTTGGTTAATTTACTCTCCCAGTCTGTATTTAAATTTGACGCTTGGGAAGTCCCTCTAAAAAGACAAAATATGATCGGATCGGTTAAAGATTTCTGAAATTTGAGTGTGGCTGATCCAATCTGCCACCGATAACACATCTTGTGGTGAGATGCCTCTTTGCGAGGCGCTTTCACTATCGATGTAAATCTTGTCAATACCATAGTCAGGCAGGTCTGCCAGTTGAACTCTGTAGTTTGCCAGTCCCAATGTTTCTGCGGCTTCACCAACTAATAATTGATAGACGCCATCTTCGGTGAATACAACTGACAAGTCCTGATCGAAAATAGAGGCGGCTAAAGTGGCTTCCAAAGCACCTTTGCTTAAGTTACTGCCGTAGGCGGCCCTGGTGATTAATACCGCAATACGTCGACGATGGCTCAAGGGGCAGCTCCGAAGGTGATGACCCGATCTGAGCGGATAACAGACTCAAACAGGGTGCCAAGACCCGATAACTCAAACCCATCCGCCAAGGTGGCACAGGGCGCTGTATGCCGCTCGCGCTCTGCTTCATTGATGACACCCTGTCTTAGAGCAGAGCCAATGCACACTAATAATTCGGTATTGTATTGGGCACGGATTCTCTGCCATTGATGGGGAAACGTATGTCCGCAAGTGCTTTGATGGGTTTGTGGGCCGGGCGAATCGTTAGTCGCCTGTCCGGCTTTCAAGCTGGCTTGATTATTAGATTTTCCCTGAGGGTTCCTCACAGTGGCAGATGCATTGAGTGCGCCATCATGCATAAAAAAAATGCTGTTAATCCGGTGCCCTTTTTTAAATACTGCATTGGCGAAATGACACGCCGAGTTCGACGCTTCTGCAGAATAGGGGGACCCATAAACCATTATGGTAAATAGCAAAAGGTATGGCTCTCAAATAAAAAAGCCCGGCGTTACCGGGCTTGGTTAAAGGGGTTAATTCAACTAATCGTTGCCTGTGAATGCTGACAGCAAAGTGAGCAAGCTTAAGAACAGGTTGTAAATGGAGACGTAGAGTCCCACCGTAGCGATGATGTAATTTCTTTCACCGCCTTTGATTATTTCGCTAGTCTGCCACAGGATTGCCGCGGAGGAGAAGACAGCAAAGCCAGCCGAAATTGCTAGCTGAAGCGCCGGGCTTTGCAAGAAAAAGCCCAATATGATGGCACCAAGCAAAACAAAGAAGCCCGCTGTCAAAAATCCGGACAGAAAGCTAAAGTCTTTCTTGGTCACTAACACGTAACCGGACAAGCCAAAGAACACGATAGCAGTCATGCCCAAGGCATTGGCGACAATGTTGAGCGCACCCGCGCCAGCAAACATGCCTATAATGGGCCCCAGTGTGTACCCCATAAAGCCAGTTAGCGCAAATACTGAAGCAATGCCCCACACACTATTTCTGAGTTTATAAGTCAAAAACAGCAAACCGTAGAAGCCTGCCAGCAGCATGATAATACCCGGCCTTGGCATATCCATACTGAAGAATGCGACTATTGCTGAGAAGGCAATAGTGACTCCCAGTAACATATAGGTATTCCTCAAGACAGATGCAGCACCAGCATCAACCTGATGAATCGGCCCAGCAGCACTTTCGGCCATACTGCCAGTTTGTATACCTTGCAAACGTCTATCGTTTTCCATAAATCCTCCGGGTTTAAATAACTTTCAGCTTTTATACGTTACCCTAGACTATAAAGACGATTACAATAAATTCAATAGCCAGGCTCTGGACCAGCTCTAATATTTAATTAAATCTTGTGCATGATTATTGCCGGCAGAGAGGGTCGATGAGCAGACCAGATCATAGTTTATGGGCCTGACTTCTGGAGATGCAATTTACAATGCCAGTAATCGTAGCTATCCTGTTTCTTGCAAGATGTGATGAGATCGCTGATTAAGGAATATTGACACTCTGGTAATTTGAGTTATCATGCGTGTCCTTCAGGCCCTTTAATCACTTAGGAACGTGAGAGCTGCAAGGTTGAGGCAAGGCTTTGAGGCAGGACCTGTTTAACAATTGGCGCCGAAATCTTGCTTCGCCGATCACGAGTGTGTAAAAGGTGGAGTGTTTCAATATTCGTAATTTCGTAATAATGACGGCATCAACGGTGAGCTGGCTGAGTGGTTTAAAGCAGCGGTCTTGAAAACCGCCGTAGGTTAATAGCCTACCCGGGGTTCGAATCCCTGGCTCACCGCCATTTTTTTCTGCTTAACCTTCTATACTTACTTCTTCTTTTCGCTATTCCTCTGCTCCCCCGGGTAGTTTGTGCATTTCAGTTTCTGGGATTTGCCTATTATAAATACGGGTTAGAAAACTTGCGCAAAAATGTATTGGGCAGTTGGAAGCTGGCACTGAACTAAGTACTTTTTTTGTGACTGCTACCCACGCAAGACTTTTTAGAACCCATATAAATTAATGAGTTAGCACCAAGTCATCCTGCATTGCTTTTGCGCCCGGATAAACTTTCCCCTAAATGCTCATCAATCATTCTTACAAGTTGTCGATGTCGGTTAATCAAGTCCTCATAGAAATTCAAAATAGATGGATTTGGATTTTCAGATTGCATTATTGCTTTCAGGTCTTGTTCGGCGGTTCTGAGTTCTTCGGATAATCTTAGTCGTTGCGCATAGAGTGTGTTCATATACGGAAAATTCCTCGCTTCAACGTTAAGTGATGACTCTACCTTCGCACTTCTTATTGTTTTATTGTTCGCTTCGAAATCCTTCCCTCTGATTGTAAATATAGCAGGCTTGAGGAAGAATAGATTGTTTTTTGCCTTATTCCAGCGGTATTAGATACAAAATGCTTTGTCTCATGCATTTATGTAATAAAATTTATCCACATTGTACGTGAAATTCCCGGAATCGCGATGAATCGGCGGATTAGGGGAGCTCGAAATACAACTGAACATATTTTATTAGTCTGAGACAGTGTCATCCTCCAAAGTATTTTGGGTTTTTTTACATTGTTAGTAACTTGTGCTTTCA
>JGI12048J13642_10243166_pt1 | contig 18181 bp, 16 predicted proteins | sample ElkSlonscriptome_16_FD_13642 | JGI IMG/M metagenome (IMG submission 13642)
CAAAAGTTTACGTCTAAAGCGGGCTTTGAGTTACCAGTAAATTTGAAAAGTAAAGCCGGTATATAGCTCATCTTATCAGATCCTTCAAAAATATGCCCTGCCATCAGATTAAAATGGGGCTGCAAATCTGTATCTATACCGATATCCTGAAGCTTTGGATTTGTTAAATGCCCGCCGCTAAATCCAACAAACCAGTCGGGATTATAAAGCCACACACCTGCTTTAATATCTGGAAAGACGGTTTCTGATTGTGAATTTTGTAAAGCTGGATCTATGTTTCCATTCGGATTTGGCGGAGGAATTAACTGAGTAACATCTAAACGGTACTGAAGAATTCCCAAGCCTAGACCGAACGAAATTCTTGTCTTTCTACCCAATGGCACGTGAACTGCCCAGGCTGCATGAATGGAAGTTCTGTTCGATGGGCCTGTATCGTCACTTTCAATCATAATTCCGGCACCATTTATAGCACCCCGGGGATTGCTCAAAGATTTGATTTGCTGATGCGCGTTGATTGAAACGGTATTTGGATTATTTTCAAATCCAACCCATTGTGTTCTAAATCCTACGCGCGCATCAAGACATTCTTTAAGGCCGGCATTGGCAGGATTAATCGCAAAAGCATTAAATAGAAAATTGGTGTATTGGGCATCTTGTTGGGCCATTAGGCTCAACTGAATAAGAAGCAGTGGGATGTATAAAAATTTCTTCATCTAATTATCGTCACGGAGCCTGTAATCGGTTCTGTGTTGAATTCTACAGGATTAAGTTCAATTACGTAGTAGTATGTTGCAGATGGCAGGTCATCACCACCCCAGTCATTGTCGTAATTAGTGGCCTGAAATACTTTTTGTCCCCACCTTGAGAACACAATTATTTGCGCATTAGGCCATTCGTTGATATTACCAATCTCCCAGTTATCATTAATCCCGTCGCCATTTGGAGTAAAAACATTGTAAGGCTCCACTGCAGGAAGAATAGTTACTTCTACCTGATCTACATAAATACATCCATCAATTTCAGAAGTAACTGTGTAAACGAAAGTATCTCCAACCCCTTCCGGATTGGCAGTAACCTCAGATCCACTTGTAGAATTTAATGCTTCGCCCGTCCAACTGCTATTGGGAAAATCATCACCCGCCGTCAGGACAAGTGTCTCTCCTTCATATAGAATAGCGGGCTCTCTATCTTCATTCCCCTCAGAAAACCAATCGGCTTCCAGGTCATAGGTTACGGCTGGCCCGGAAATAGAGAGATTAATTGCGCATTCGCTGGGATTCACGGCAGGAGGATCTCCAAATACCCCACTGACCATGATGTAGTAAGTTGTGGATGGCTCCAGGCCTTCAAGGGTTATAGACTCAGAAGATGTAATGGTGTCGTCATCGCAATAGACAGGGCTGTTAAAAGTGGTTTGATCGCATAAGTCTGAAGCTGTGAAAACAGCAAGGGTAATTCCCTGACCTAAGGTTGAATTCGTATCACATTGAAGCGAAGATATATTGATCGTTGCTGTAGAGTCTTGATAATCAATAGAAGGAAATTGATTAATATCCAGCGTGCTGAATTCATAAAATATATAGTTGGCCGCATCTTCCGGACAGAAACCGGGAATGGTTGTTGGCGGTGCGCCATCTGAAGTATTTAAAGAGTCAGGAGCGCCCTGTCCACAGAGCGATACAGGTGATGAACAATCTTGAGCAGTTGCCACCCAACTAGCAAAAAGACACAGAATGAATACAAGCGCCAATTGCGGCAAAGGCTTACGCCATTGCTTAAGCTTTAGGCGGTAGGCAATAACCATAGGGGAGATCAGGTTTAACACCTAAAGATACGGAATAGGGGGGGCTAAGGGTTTCATAGATTTTCAGTTATTCACATATTCCTGTGGGTTATAATTTAACCGGAAATAGGGGCAATAAGGTCAAAAAACGAAATAAGACAGGATTGTGACCATAGCAATAGAGAATAGATTGGTCAGGTTGTTATCAAACCAACTTAAACCTGCGTGAGGGCCTTTTTGGGCCCGCTCCTGATCAATCCACATTCCGGAAGAAACCTGAAAAGATTTTGACTGCACCAGAGAGCCCACCACACTGTCAGTTAAATTTCCCAGGAAACCGAAAACCCAGATTATTGAAATCTCTTCAACGGATAGATCAATGAAAACAGAAGTTGTAAGGGCTAGAAATCCCGAGGCAATTATTCCAAAAAGAAATCCTGCGAGGGATACGCCTCCGCTTGTGCCTTTCTTCAGCTTTCGCAAGCCCAAAATATCAAAGGTTCTGGAGCTGAACCGAGTACCCAGTTCAGAAGATACTGTATCGCTCAGAGCTGCTGAAAAGCTTACAATACTTGCTAAAAGCCAGGCCGATTGACCGGTTGTATAAAACAGACCAATTGCGAAAAGCGCTGGCCCACCGTTTGAAAATACCTGCATGGCATTTCGCGCACTTTCTGCCGGATTGCCGCCGGGAATTTTAGATAAAACACTGCCTGTGGCAAAGAATATAAACCCCGGTATAAGTGCTTCGGGAAAGGGTGAGCTTAAATAAACCAGGGCGATTATTGCAGCGAGAATTGAGCCATCAAGGTCTAGCCATTTGAGCTTGTAGATTATCCAGGCCCCAATTGCAATTCCTGCAAAAATAAGCGGGATATAATCGCTTGAAAGATGATCTACTAAAAGCCAATATAGCGCGGCAAGTGGTACTGTAAGATTATCAATAGATCGTTTAGTAATGAACTCTATGGAGGCCAGGGCTAAAGAAAGAATGAATGCTGTTTCAATTGGCAGATCAGGCACCGGAAAAACTTTCGGCGACAGGATGAAAACAGCATGGCTCGACAAGAAGAAGGCCAGAAAGCCGTAGAAGCTTTTTCCTTTTTTCTTTGCCAGAGATACGCCAGCGATTGCGGCCAGACCATCGCCCAGAGCTAAAATCATCAAAGGAAAGAAAACCAGTGCTGGAGCTTGGGGAAAAATGTATACCAAAACGGTAAATACAAGGTTGAAGTAAACGATGCCCCAACTTCTTCTTTTGGTTTGTGGGTCGCGAAAAAAACCCTTAGAAACAATGAATAAAAGAAAGGGAAGGCATGATGCTGTGATGATCTGTAGAACAACAATATCAATATAGAATACCGATAGGGCACTCAGACCGATGGCTACAACGTGTAATATCTTTCTGGAGATGACGGAATTTAAAATAGACTTCCGCTCCAGAGCTCTGCTTAAAAAAACAGTAGCGAGAATAATTGAGCAAAAAACTACCACGTAAATCATACCCGCGCCAATGATACCACAAAATGTCTTAAACAATGTTGCAGGAGAATTGTAGATTTCGACAATGAAGGGAAATCTGAAGGTGCAGCTAGTGGAATTGGAAGATCAGAAGTGGTTTCCCGGCTGGATGCGGCAGTACCAGGTAGATTTTCTAGGTGCAGTATCGAGATTAACAGGTCTTTACAAGCCCTGCGCAAATCTTTTAAAATCCTTCAATGCGGGTAAAATCATTGATCTTGCATCGGGAAACGGGCAATCAGCACAAACTGTTTTAAGCAAGTTGGATGGTGTTGAAGTGATTTACACAGATAAATTTCCTCCAAATGGTCAATTAGAAATCATTCCGCTTGATTTGCTCCGTGATTCATTTCCGAAGGCAGATTTCTATACGATGTTTAATGGCTTGCACCATTTCAGTAAAGCAGAATTGGCTTCGATTATTTACCGAATAAGCACCGAGAGCCATTTTTTATTCATTGAGCCTATAGGGCCTAGGTTTGGAAGCCTTCTAAAAGTGGCCCTTTCTACCTTGATCCTTCCCTTCTTTTTGGTTCCATTTTTAAGGCCTTTCCGATGGGATAGAATTATCATTACCTATATTGTTCCGATTGGCCCCTTAATTTGCTTTTACGATGGTATCATTTCTGTATTGAAAAGCTACTCGCGAAAAGATTTAGAAGAATTGGCCGTGGGATGGAGTACCGCAAATAGAAAGATAAAAACGGGGCGAGTAAAGAGTCCCTTTACGACATTCAACTATATATCATCGTGAAATTTCTTCAAAGCCTATGGAAGTTTGGCCGTCCGCATACGGTAATTGGGAGCGCAGTAAGCGTAACTTGTTTGTACATCATAGCAAATCAATCGCTTGAATTTCATTCGGTATACGCCCTGGCCCTGGTTGCTGCGCTAGCCACAAATTTCTTTATTACAGGTTATAACCAGTTCGTTGATGTGGAGCTCGATAAGATAACAAAGCCAAATCTACCCCTGGCTTCAGGTGAGCTTAGCAGGTCACAGGGGAGAAACATCATTGTTATTTCCATTTTGATTGCGCTGCTTTCATCCATTCTACTGGGACTGAAATTCCTTTTTTTTATTCTCACCATATCCGTCATCGGCTTTCTTTACTCCTGGAAGAATGTCTATTTTAAAAAGCACCACATTTCCGCGGCGATGGCTATTTTGGTTGTGCGGGGGGTGCTGGTCAATGTGGGGTTTTATCTATTTTTTAAAAACGGAAATTTTGACCTGAATCAGATACCGGTGGATATATGGATTCTGACCCTTTTTGTTGTCCTGTTCAGCCTGGGTATAGCATGGTTTAAGGATATACCCGATCGGAAAGGAGATGGAACATTAAAAATTCAGTCCCTGGTTATTCGTTACGGAGTGAAAAGAGCATTTAATCTGGGGATAGCTACCGTTTTAGTTGGATATACAACTGTTTCGCTTTTTGCTGCTCTTTCTGATTCCGAACTACTGAACACCAAGTTTTTATTTATCGGCAATTCCATTGCCGGACTCATTTTTATTGCGCTTGCCTTTCTGACCAAACCCGAACACCGCGGAGCCATTCAGCGATTTTACAAAGGTTTTTGGGTGCTTTTTGCTTTAGAATATTTACTCTTTGCTCTGGCAACTCTTGTTTGAAAAAGTAGACACGAAGCGGAAAAGTAACCCCACCAAGAATCCCTGCCTACCGAAGGTATGGCCTGCCTACCGAAGGGAGGGAACTTGGATCTAGAGTTTAGCTACCACAGGCAGCCAGGGCCCCGAAAGAGAAAGTGGCCCTGGCAAGAATCGAACTTGCATCTAAAGTTTAGGAAACTCTTATTCTATCCATTGAACTACAGGGCCACTTTCTCTTTCGGGGTATCCATTGACTGCCTTCGGCAGTTAAAAACTACGGGGCCTGATTTCTCAGCAAAGATTTTAAAAATTCTTTACCCGAACCGGATTTTAAGTATTTTTCTCTTTCCCGAGCTGCTGCACCGTCACCAATTTTTTCACTATAAAACAGTTTCCAGGGCCGATACCCTTTGGTTGATTTAGATTTGCCTGCATTGTGTTGTTCAACCCTCTCATTCACATTCTTTGTCATACCGACATAAATTCTTCCATCCTTTTCACTTAGAATTGCATAAACCCAATAGAACATTCATCCAAAGTAAGGAAACTCAACTCCTCTTGATTGATGTTTTATCTATGGAAGCTTTGGAAAAAGATAAAGAATTTCAAAGAATAGCGGTTGGGCCAGAATCCCTGCCTCCCGAAGGGAGGGAACTTGCATCTAAAGTTTAGGAAACTCTTATTCTATCCATTGACTGCCTTTGGCAGTTAAACCTCCCTGCGGGAGGTAAAAACTACAGGGCCACTTTTCCGTTCGGGGTATCCATTAAACTACGGGGCCAAAAGAAAATCTAAAATTAAGAATTACAAAATCCTTGCAAAGCCTACCTTATCGTACTTCCATTCGGAATATCTCCGTCTGCATTTACAAAACTCAATTTTCCATCCGGATCTTCGGCCATCAAAATCATTCCCTGCGATTCTACCCCACGTATTTTGCGCGGTTCCAGATTGAGCAAAACAGATACTGTTTTTCCGGGCAGATCTTCCGGTTCGAAAAACTCTGCGATGCCCGAAACGACGGTCCTGATATCTACCCCGGTATCCAATTTTATCTTTAAGAGTTTATCCGTCTTTGGAACGCGTTGAGCTTCGAGGATTGTTGCCGTTCTAATATCCATACCCATGAAATCTTCAAAATTCACTGAAGGTTTCTGAGCAGGTATGTCTGCTTTCGTTTCTCTTGCATTTCCCATCTCTTTGAGTTTCTTTAATTGTGCTTCTACCTCTTCGTCTTCTACTCTTTTAAATAAGAGTTCTGCAGGTTTTATGGGATGACTGCTTTTAAGAAGATCATTGTTTCCGGCCTGGTTCCAATTGAGCTCTTCAAGATTCAGAAGACCTCTCGTGGTTCTGGCTGCATCCGGAATAAAAGGTTCTGCCAATACGGTTAAATTGGCCGTCAGTTGAAGGCATAGATTTAATATGGCCCCGGCTTGTTCGGGTTCTGTTTTGGCCAACTTCCAGGGTTCTGATTCTGTGAGAATCTTATTTCCAAAACGAGCCAGATTCATCATGGCCTGCTGGGCTTCCCTAAAGCGATAGGCTTCAATGCCTTTTTCAACGTTGATCTTGGCTTCTTGAATTTCCTTTTCACCTGTGGTGTCAATCAGGTTTTGAAGAATTTCTGCATTTCCTTCCGGAATTTTGCCTTCAAAGAATTTATGGGTGAGAACAAGGGTGCGATTCACGAAATTGCCAAGGATAGCCACCAACTCATTATTTACCCGGGTTTGATAATCGCTCCAGGTAAATTCGCTGTCCCTGAATTCGGGCGAAATAGCGTTGAGCACATAACGCAATTCATCTCTTCTTCCCGGAAAGTCTTCTATATACTCGTGAAGCCATACGGCCCAATTCCTGCTGGTGGAAATTTTCTTTCCTTCCAGATTAAGAAATTCATTGGCGGGTACATTATCCGGAAGAATATAATCTCCATGTGTCTTGAGCAAAACGGGGAAGATGATACAGTGAAATACAATATTATCCTTGGCCAGGAAGTGTACCAGTTTCGTGTCATCAGACTGCCAATAGTCTTGCCATGACTTGCCATTTTTCTCGGCCCATGCCTTCGTTGCTGAGATGTAACCAATGGGGGCATCGAGCCAAACGTAAAGCACCTTTCCTTCGGCACCTTCCAGGGGTACTTTCACTCCCCAATCCAGATCGCGTGTCATGGCGCGTGGTTGTAAGCCACCATCAATCCACGACTTGCATTGACCTATAACTTGTTTCTTCCACTGTGAGGGATCGTGAATTTGTTTTCCGTTCAGCTCTCCTTTTTCAATCCAGTTTCTCAGCCATTCTTCGTGTTCATTTAAGGGTAAATACCAATGCGATGTCTCCTTCAAAACAGGTTCAGACCCGCTTATGGTAGATTTTGGATGGATAAGATCCGTGGGGTTCAGCGTTCTTCCACAATTTTCGCACTGATCTCCATAAGCTTCTTCGTACTTGCAGTTGGGACAGGTACCTTTAATGTATCGGTCTGCCAAAAACTGCTGTGCTTCCTGGTCAAAGTATTGCTCCGTTGTTTTTGTGTTGAAATTTCCCTTTTCGTATAGATCAAGGAAGAAATCCTGAGCGGTTTCGTGGTGTAATTTGGAAGAAGTGCGATGAAAAATATCGAACTCAATTCCAAAATCTGCAAAGGCTTTTTTATTGATGCCATGGAACTCATCAACTATTTCCTGAGGAGATTTCCCTTCTTTTTTGGCTTTCAGCGTTATTGCCGCTCCGTGTTCATCGCTGCCGCAAACAAAAGCCACTTCTCTTTCTTGCAGGCGCAGATACCTTACATAAATGTCGGCAGGAATGTAAACACCGGCCATGTGGCCGATATGCAGGGGCCCGTTTGCATAGGGCAAAGCTGCAGTTACAGTGTATCGTTTTGGATTATTCAAACGGATTGTGCTTGTTTGTGATGCGCAAAGATAATTATTCATCAAAGCCCACAGGATGGAAAAAATAGTTCCCCCAAACCTAAAACACGGAGAAAAGATTCGGATTATTTCAACGGCCAGAGCCGTAGAACAGCCATTCATTGAATGGGCCACCGAAGAAATTAAAAAGCGGGGTTTTCAAGTGGATTATGGGAAGAACCTGTTTCAAAAAGACCGGCAGTTTGCAGGTTCGGATCAGCAGCGCCTGGAAGATCTGAATGAAGCCATTAGAGATGAATCCGTAAAGACGATCTTTTGTGCTCGCGGGGGGTATGGAACAGCCAGGTTGGTTGATAATATCGATGTGGATGCTTTTAAGAAGAACCCGAAATGGATTTGCGGGTATAGTGATATTACGGCCTTGCTAGGACACCTATACTCCAAAGCAAATGCAGTAAGCATTCACGGAACCATGCCGGTAAACTTTCAATCAAATACTCCCGAAGCCTTAAACAGTCTTTTTAGCGCTATTAGCGGAGAACCTGTTTCTTATTCTTTTGATTCTGCAGAATTTCAGATAGATGGAGAAGTTGAAGGAGATTTGATCGGTGGCAACCTGAGCGTACTTTTTAGCATTCTGAATAGTTCTTCTCTTCCGGATCCTACTGGAAAGATTCTCTTCCTTGAAGACCTGGATGAGTATCTTTACCATGTAGATAGAATGATGTTGAATTTGAAAAGGTCTGGTTACCTTAGGGTATTGAAGGGAATTATAATTGGAGGGATGACGGATATGAATGATAATACCATTCCATTCGGAAAATCGACCATGGAAATTATTGAAGAACATACTTCAGACCTGGGTATTCCGGTAGCTACAGGTTTTCAGTCTGGTCATATTGACAATAATTTAGCCTGGATTCACGGAAAAAAAATTAGGCTGACTGCCAGAAGCAATCAGCCTAATCAAATCGAGTATTTAGACTAATTTATTCTCTTTCGAATTTGCTGTAGTCTGTTGGGATAGTAAAAAGTGCATTATCAAGATCACCTTCATCTATATTACTAACCTGTAGTTTGGTTAGTTCAACACCATCAGTTTTTCTTTCAATTCCTACCATCGGGAAGAATCCTTCAAGATCTGGAATGTTCATGAAATAAACAGCTAATTTGTCTTTTCTATTCAAGGTTTCCAGCATAGGAACCAAAAAGTCGAAATCGTTGTCGGCTACCCAGAACGTTACTTCACGACCATCTGATTTGCCGCTTACCTTAACTTCTGTGCAGTTGTACCCGTTAATTACCTTAGTATTGCTCGTTTTCTGAACAAAAACTTCGGTATCGCGTGCAGGACGCTTATTAGGTACATCAATGTACATCTTACGTTCAGGGCTTAATGCTTTAACGGTATTTGCTTTTGTATCAACAATCATGATACCTTGTACTTCGCCGTTTTCGCCAAGCTCTTCTACACGCACTTTGTCGCCTTTGACATAATAAGTGTAGTTAGCAGTTACTGGACCGATCGTTTTAGTAAATTTGATCGTTCCTTGAAATGGACCCGAGGCAAATGCCGCCGCTCCAAGTGTAATACTCAGCGTTAACGCTGCAATTTTTTTCATAAAAAGTTTCATAACAAACAGTTTAAGGAACCAGTAGATTCACAATTATTAAATAAAATGTTTCAATCGACCAACTCAATTGGGAAATCGGGCGAATTGCTTGCTTCTACGCATCTGATGCAGTTAGGTTTCAATATTCTGGAAAGGAATTGGCGATATCGCCGTTATGAAATTGATATAATCGCTGAGCATCAAGATGTTATGGTTTTTGTTGAAGTGAAGTATAGATCAGACAATTCTCATGGTAATCCGCAAGCATTTGTTTCGCGAAAGCAGCAAAAACGAATTATTGAAGCGGCAAATCACTACTTAATGGATAATGATATTGATAAAGAAGCCCGATTTGATATCATTGCAATAGATAAGAGCACGGGAGAAAACAAGGTAGAACATATACCAGACGCTTTTTATCCCGTACTTTGAAGATTTTAAATGGCGAAGAAAAACGACAATAGCAAAAAGCATTCTGGAAGCGGCGATAAAAATCGCGGCAAAAGAAATTATTCCGGAAAACCCAGACCGTTTGAAAGGAAGTCTAAAGCTCCCATTCCAAAAACGGATACAGATCTGATTAGGCTGAATAGGTATCTGGCCAATGCGGGTATTTGTTCGAGAAGAGATGCAGACGATCTTATAAAAGCCGGTCTTGTAGAGGTAAATGGGAAGATTGTGAACGAGATGGGATTTAAGGTAAAGCCCGATGATAAGGTAAAGTACGCCGGGGAAACAATCAATCCAGAGAAAAAGGTATATGTGCTTCTGAATAAACCCAAGGATTTTATCACCACCAAGAGCGATCCGCAAAACCGAAGAACGGTAATGCACCTGATGAAGGGAATAGGCAAGGAGCGCGTTTATCCGGTGGGTAGGTTAGATCGCATGACAACGGGTCTATTACTTTTTACAAACGACGGTCAGCTAGCCAAAAAACTAACACATCCTCGCCATGCCGTAAAGAAGCTCTATCATGTTCATCTGGATAAAGCCGTGAATGGCGACCATTTAAAGGAAATTTCAGAAGGAGTAAAGCTTGAAGACGGAGTGATGAAGGCAGATGAAATTTCATTCGTTGGAAATGATAATAAGCAAGTGGGTATTGAAATTCATAGCGGTAAAAACCGTATAGTAAGAAGGCTTTTTGAAAGCTTTGGATACAAAGTTCTTAAGCTAGACAGGGTTATTTTTGCCGGGCTTACCAAAAAAGATCTTCCCAGAGGCAAATGGCGATTTTTAACAGAACAAGAGGTTTCAATGCTCAAAATGTTGAAATAATCATATTCTATTATCGTTTGACAAGGGCAAATTGATTTCTTTTCGTTGAAAATCGTTCTCCTTGAACAAGTTCCTGAAATATTCAATTGTATTCGTTGCTGTCGTCATCGCTCTGGCCAGTGTTTCATACTATCTCGCTAAAAAGTACGAGCCAGAAGTAACTCGCGCTATAGTGGGTGAACTCAATAAGCACCTGGTTGCGGAAGTGAGTGTTGAAGACATCAACCTGAGCCTTACACAGCGTTTTCCCTATGCTTCGCTGCGCATGAGCAATGTTGTAATTCCGGAAACTGGAAATACTGCTCATGAAGGTGATACGCTGATCTTCGTCAAAGATCTCTACCTGCAAATCGGGCTTTTAGATTTCTTTAAAAAAGACTACACCATTACAGATGCTGAAGTAAATACGGGATTTTTCAAAATGAAATACGACCAAAATGGCAATGAAAACTTCCGATTTTGGAAGTCTCAGGAAGATTCGACAGCAGCGGGTTCTTTGTCAATCAGAAATGTCTATTTCGACGAATTTGAATACAGTTTAAAAAAAGCAGACGAACTTGAAATAGATGTACTATTCAGTTCTGCACATGCACAAGGCAACTTTGGAAAAGAGATTTTTGACATTCAATTGGATATGGATTGCAACATCACCCAGCTCACTTCCAACAATACATTATTCTACGAAAATGAAAATATGGAGGGAGACCTTACCCTCCATATTGACAACCCGATGAAGAATTATGCTTTTTCGAGTAAAACGTTAGAAATAGCCGGGGAATCTTACTCAATAGATGGCACTTTCAACAATCAGAATATTGCCCAGTGGAACTTAGAACTCAATACCAAAGGAGCTGATCTCCAGAGGGCACTTCATCTTTTGCCTCTGGAGTTGAGAAAAGCCATGAACAACTATGACTTTTCAGGCGAAACAGATTTGGACGTTGATCTGGAAGCCAATGAGAATTTCAGAGTGGATATAAATTTTAGCGAACTTCAGGGGAAATTCACGCATAAATTAGCTCTTGGAAAGGCCAAAGTTGCACCTTCTAAAGCCCGATTGAGCGTTTTGAATGAGCGAGTTTCGCTAATCATAGATCACCTGGATGCCAGGATTGGCCCTGGAGAAATTTTATCCAGAGGTTCAATACTAAATCTTTCTGAACCGCAATTTGATCTCTACCTGAAAGGAAATCTGGATCTAAATGAAATAAAGAGCTTACTAAATATTACTGCTCTGGAAATTATGCAGGGCACAGTTCAATTAAATGGCAACTTAAAAGGAGCTTTAAAAGGAAATTCAGATCTGCAGAAAGTACAGTTTCTGAAAGGAGTAGATTTTGATGGTAACATAAGTCTCGCTGAAGGAGCTTTTCAGCTCAAAAATGGCAAACAGAAACTCCATAGAATAAATGGAGCCTTGAATCTAAAGAACAACAAAGTAATCGTCAATAAAGCAACGGCAGCAATAAATTCCAGCGAATTTGAGCTCTCAGGAGTAATTTATAATGCGCTCCCTTATATTGTGAGCGAGAATGAGCCGATGAATATTGAAGCAAATTTCTCTTCGAATTATCTCGATTTTAATGAGATATGGAATGCGAGTAGCACGGATACAAGCTATCGTTTTTCCCTTCCACAAAACCTCGCTTTTGATCTAAACCTGAACGTCGGTAAAATATCTTTCAGGAATTTTGAAGCCAGCGAATTAAAAGGTAAAGCCTATTATAAGAATGGCGTGCTCACCCTGAATCCGCTATTTCTAAACACGGCTTCGGGAAGTGTAATGGCCAGTGGATTGGTTAGCCAGAAAACGGAAAATATATTCACATTTCAAACGCAAGCCGATTTAAATAATATCAGGCTTAATCAACTATTCTACGCTTTTGAAAATTTTGGTCAGGATGTCATTGAGTCTCGTCATCTGGAAGGAATAGCCAATGCGGGAATACAGGTATCAGGAAAGTTTAATCGATCATTAAAGCTAGATCCGAAAGCTATTGTTTCTGATATTGAACTGAAAGTGATGCAAGGTGAATTGAATGAGCTTGAATCTCTTGTGCAGATAGCGGATTATCTGAGGTCTAATGCCTTTTGGAATGCCCTGGTTAAAGTTGATGTATTTGAGGAGAAATTAAATCATATTGAATTTGAAACCTTGAAAAACAAAATCACCATCAGGGATGAAGTTATAGCGATTCCATCAATGACTATTCGCTCTTCGGCAATGGATATTAACCTGAGCGGTACACATACCTTTGATCAGCAAATTAACTATGGGGTAGATTTTAGACTGAGCGATTTACTCCGGACGGGTCAAAAAAAAGATGATGAGTTTGGATATATCGTTGATGACGGAACGGGTTTAAATGTTTTTCTGAAGATGGAGGGCTCGGCTTCTTCACCAGAATTTTCAATGGATAAAGACGCTGCTCGCCAAAAGCGGAAAAATCAATTTGAAGAAGAAAAAAATACATTTAAAAGCATTCTTAAAGACGAGTTTGGACTGTTTAAAAAGGATACAACACTTACAAGTATTGAAGAAGAACAAAAGGCTAAAACACAGTTTGAAGTAGAATGGGATAATATTGAGCAAAAGAAAGACAGCTTGAGTAAGGCTGATAAAAACAAGAAGAAAAAGAAGGAAAAAGATGACGGCTGGGAAGACCTGGATGACGATGATGACATCTAAACTCAAAAGATTTATACATTTAGGGAAAATTAGCCTACTATCGTATAGATCTTTACCTGATTATTCAGACAATCTGAGATGAATTTATACTCAAGAAAGCAACGCTGGAAAGCGCTGCTACTTGTATTTGCTACGGTAATTGTAGGCTTGTCGCTCTGGTACTCCAATTATATTGTAAACAAGATTCGGCAAGAAGAAAGGCAGAAAGTACAGCTCTGGTCAAAAGCTGTAAAAAAACGTCTTACCCTAATTAATTACACCGAAAAGCTCTTTATGGAAATGCGCCAGGAAGAGCGAAATAAGGTTGACGTATGGTCGCAAGCTACCGGCAGAGTTACTACTGCCAGTGATAACGAATTGCGTTTTCTTCAGGATATTCTTTCAAATAATACGACTATACCGGTAATCGTAGTCGATAGAAATGAGAACATCCAGTTTCATAGAAATATTGAAGATGAGCACCTGGCGAATCAGAACAGAAAAGATAGCCTGGTAAGGGCTATGAAACGCTATTACCCGCCCGTTAAACTGAATATCTCCGGTATTGAACAGAGCGTTTATTACAAAGACTCGAGAATAATTACCGAGCTAGAGAATACGCTTGATGATCTGATCAACTCATTTATCAGCGAAACAGTAATGAACTCAGGATCTGTTCCCGTATTGGTAACAGATTCTACAAAGGAGAATGTTATCAACTTTAGCAATATTGACTCTTCCCTGGTAAGCGATTCTACGGCGCTCGATCAGAAACTTGCGGCAATGGCCGAAACAAATGAGCCCATTGAAGTAAAGTTTGGCGATAATGTGGTGAACTACGTGTTTTTTACAGACTCTATTATCATTACACAGCTGCAGTACTTTCCGTTTATTCAGCTGGTCATTATCGGGCTCTTTCTACTCATTTCTTACATCATCTTCAGTACTTTCAGAAATGCTGAGCAGAACCAGGTTTGGATTGGAATGGCCAAGGAAACAGCCCACCAGTTGGGTACCCCCTTGTCTAGTTTGATGGCCTGGGTACAGCTGCTCGAAGCCCGTGGAATAGATAAAGAAACCATTACGGAGATCAATAAAGACATCGACCGGCTGGGTATGATTACAGATCGCTTTTCTAAGATTGGTTCAAATCCTGAACTCAAAGATCAACCGGTTTTGGATGTATTGGATACGACCATTTCCTACCTCCGCCCGCGTATTTCCAAAAAAGTAGTCTTTGACGTAGTTCGAACCCAGGATATGGAAATTCGGGCAATGATCAATCAGCCACTATTCTCATGGGTTATTGAAAATATCTTCAAAAACGCGGTTGATGCCATGAACGGGGCAGGCACCATTACCGTTGAAATTTACAATGAAATTCAGAACGTCTACATCGATATAACCGATACGGGAAAAGGAATTTCTCCATCCAGTCATAAGGCGGTTTTTCAACCCGGTTACACTACAAAAAAGCGCGGTTGGGGTCTGGGTTTATCCCTCGCAAAACGCATAATTGAAAACTACCACAGCGGTAAGATATTTGTAAAACGCAGCGAGGCAAATGAGGGAACAACCTTCCGTATTGTTCTCAAAACAAGACTCTAAATGGCCGGGATTTATATTCATGTGCCCTTTTGTAAACAGGCTTGCCACTACTGTGATTTTCACTTTTCTACATCCTTAAAATTAAGGGAGGATTATCTGAAGGCATTGCAAAGGGAAATTGAGATGCGAGCCGATGAATTTGATAGCATGGTCAATACCATCTATTTTGGCGGTGGAACTCCCAGCTTACTCAGGTCTTCTGAGATTAGTGAAATAATCAATAAATTATCAGTTCATTTTACCATTGCTAAAAATGCTGAGGTAAGTCTGGAAGCCAATCCGGACGATTTGAATCGCGAAAAACTTCAAGAGCTTTATAATGCCGGAATAAACAGGCTCAGCATTGGAATTCAGTCATTGAATGATCGTTCCTTAAAATGGATGAACAGGGCTCATAATTGCGCTGAAGCCAGAAGCTGTATTGCAGATGCAATTGAACTGGGCTTTGATAATATTTCAATAGATCTGATTTACGGATTGCCTAATCTAACTCTCAAAGAGTGGGAGGATGAGATCAATGAGATTCTCTCTTTTAATATTCAGCACATCTCAGCCTATTGCCTGACGGTAGAACCCGAAACTGCTCTTGGCCATCGAGTGAAAAAAGGCAAAGAAAAACCAGTGGATGAAGAGTCTGCAAACGAGCAATTTCAAATCTTAGTAGAATTACTCGAACAGAACGGAATGGAGCAATACGAAGTGAGCAATTTTGGAAAGCCCGGATTTTATTCCCGCCACAATACTTCGTACTGGAAAGGGGTGCCCTATCTTGGACTGGGGCCTTCAGCCCACAGCTATTCCAGCGGTAAAAGAAGTTGGAATATTGCCAATAACGCCAGATACATCAAAAGCATAAATGAAGATAAACTGCCGATTTCGACTGAAAACTTATCCGATAAGGATCAAATTAACGAGTACATCATGACAGGGCTCAGAACCATATGGGGCATCGACCTGGACGTACTGAAGAATGAGTTTGGATATGATCTCAAAGCCGAGTATTCAGAATTACTGGAAGAACTTATAGAAAAAAGCCTGGTTAAACTTGAAGGAGCCAAATTGACCTTAACCAAAGCCGGGCTTTTTTTGGCAGATGGTATTGCTTCAGATTTCTTTATTTTGGAACATGATTATTGAAACTTCCATAAGGGGTAAAAACTATAAGTGCAATCTGAATGAACCCCTAGATATCTCAATTCCGCTGCATCCGGAAGGGCCCCGCGCATGGTACGTTGAAAAAATGAAGTACGAACCGATCATGAATGAGCGTTTTACCGGAAGTGTAAAGCTCGGTGGCGATGTAAATTTTAGAAATGTCTTCTTCAACCCACACGGCCACGGAACGCATACAGAAACAGTGGGCCATATTGATGAGGAAATCGTTTCCATAAACCGAACACTTAAGAATTTTTTCTTTCCCTGCAGACTGCTCACAATAGACCCAAAGCCATATAGTGGGAGCGATCAGGAGTATAGGAAAAGGGGAGACGAAATCATCACGAGAAAGGCTTTAGAGAATTCTTTTCGCGATGATTTTCTGGAAGCAATAGTCATCAGGTCGCTGCCAAATTCTGAAGAAAAACTTTCAAAAAATTACAGCAATACCAACCCGGCTTATTTTGAACCCGAAGCAATGGAATTCCTCAGGGAAAAAGGAATCAAACATCTTTTGACGGATTTACCTTCAGTAGACAGAGAAATAGACGGGGGAAAACTTCTTGCCCATCATGCTTATTGGAAGAGTGGGCGCCCATCTGACAAGGAGTGCACCATTACAGAATTCGTATATGTGTCAGACGAAATAAAAGATGGCCTTTACCTGCTTAATTTGCAGATAGCCTCTTTCGAAAATGATGCAGCACCCTCGAAACCCGTTCTCTATAAACTTCTAGACTCATGAACATCGAAGAACTTAGAGATTATTGTATGGCGAAAAAAGGTGTAACTGACTCATTTCCCTTTGACGACAAAGCCCTTGTATTCAAGGTTATGAATAAGATGTTTTGCATTACCAATGTGGAAAATTACACCGGGTTTTCAGCTAAATGCGATCCGCAGCGAGCCATTGAACTTCGCGAAAAATATCCGCATGGAATTCTTCCTGGCTGGCACCTCAATAAACAGCATTGGAACTCCGTAAGGACTGATGAAGGTGTACCTGAAGATTTGCTCTACGAATTGGTAGATCACTCCTACGACCTTATCGTTTCAAGTTTGCCAAAAAAAGTTCAAAGAGAACTGGCCGAAATGACGTAATTTCGCCGTCCTTATGGAAGAAAAAAGCCCATCAAAGCGCATTTTCAGATATTTTGTTCGTGGCTTACTACTCGTGGTGCCTATTACGCTGATTTTCTATGTGGTGTATCAGCTTTTCGTTTTCCTGGACGAACTGATTCCCATGGAGATACCCGGCCTGGGCTTGATCGTTCTACTGGCCGGAATAACATTCCTGGGGTGGTTGGGATCTATATTTATAACTCAGCCTATTCGCAATGCTGCAAACCGCGCATTAGATCGAATTCCACTTCTCAAGACCATTTATACCGCCATAACTGACTTGTTATCTGCTTTTGTCGGACAAAAGAAAAGTTTTTCCAGACCTGTACTTGTCAAGCTAAACAGGGAAAGCGATATTGAGAAGCTGGGATTTATTACCAATGAAGATTTGGAGCAGTTAGACATTCGAAGTGGAAAAATTGCCGTTTACTTACCTCACAGTTATAATTTTTCGGGAAATCTCTACATCGTGCCCATTGAGAATGTGACGCCGATCAAGGCTCATACATCCGACGTAATGAAGTTTATCGTTTCGGGCGGGGTGACGGATATCGGCTTGAAGCAGCATGAAGAAAAGTAAATTCGGGAATTTATTTCTCCTTCACCTGATTGTTTTCATTTTTGGCTTTACAGGTATCATCGGTAAGTTTATCGAAACGGATTCAGATATACTTGTTTGGTGGCGAATGGCCATAGCAAGCGTTGCTATCGCAGTATTTGCTTACAGTGCGAAAAAAATTCAAAAACCACTCTACAAAGATGCACTTAAGTACGGGCTCATTGGGTTCATTATTGCGGCGCATTGGGTTACCTTTTTTGAAGCTATTAAAGTCTCCAATGTTTCCGTAACACTGGCTTGCCTGAGTGCAGCTTCATTGTTCACGGCCATTTTGGAACCCATTTTTTTCAGAAGAAGAATCAATGGTTTTGAACT
>JGI12048J13642_10458099_pt1 | contig 18180 bp, 13 predicted proteins | sample ElkSlonscriptome_16_FD_13642 | JGI IMG/M metagenome (IMG submission 13642)
CCGCCGGGCCGACGAAGGTGAATACGAGGAGATGCGCTACAACTACGGACTGGCCTGTAAGGGCTACGAACGCTACGATGAAGCCATCGAGCAATTCCAGTTGTTCATTGAAAGCTCCAATGACGAAACCATGAAGGATCTGGCGCGTAACCAGATCACCGGCGCGGAGATGGCCAAGGCCTTCGATAATCAGCGCAACGATGACCTGCCCGAACCCGACCGTATATCACGCAGCGTGAACCAGGCTTTTTCGGAATACGCTCCGGCTTACAGTCGTAGCGGAAACCTTTATTTTTCGACCTTCCCTTCCGAAGAGGTGATCATTGTGGAAACCGAAGGCTGCGAAGGATGTTACTCCATGATCTATAAATCGAATGTGGATGAAGACGGGGACTTTGAAGATCCCGCCGAACTGCCTCCGACTATTAACCGCCCCGGCTACCATACCAGCGGCGTGTCTTTTGATCGCGAGGGCACAACGATGTATTACACTCAGGCCGAATTGCAGGGAAATACCGTAAAAACCAGTCGGATCTACGCCAGCCTCGGCGGGGAAGACGATTGGGACGCCGGCAACGAGCTGATCGGAGTGAACGGCGAATGGGTGGCTATGCATCCTGCCCCCGGCGAACTATTCGGCAGTAAAGTACTCTTCTTTGTATCCGATATGGATGGAGGTGAAGGTGGCCTGGACATTTATTACGCAACCTACAAAAGTGAAGGGGTATACGGCGATCCCGTAAACCTGGGCCCCAAGATCAATACCCCCGCCGACGAAGTGACACCTTTTTACTTTGATGGCACCCTCTACTACAGCTCCGATGGCCATCCCGGCCTTGGCGGGCAAGATATTTTTTATACCGTTTGGAACGGTAGCTTTTGGTCGGAGCCCAAAAACATGGGGGCGGGTTTTAACTCCGCTCAGGACGATCAGTACTTCCGCCTCGATAACGAAGGTTACAAAGGCTTCTTCACCTCTAACCGTCCCGGGGGAACCTCCGTATACTCGCGCACCTGCTGCGATGATATCTACGGCTTCGAAATTGAAAAAATCGAAGCTGATCTCATAGTCGGCGTATTTGATAACGAGAAAAAGGTGATCAAAGGTTCTACCGTTGACTTAAAAGTGCGGGCCGCTACCATGACGCGCACCATCGATCAGCAAACCAATAACGATGGCAACCGGTTCGACTTCATGCTGGACCTGGAAGAAACTTACCAGGTTATTGCTTCCAAGGAAGGCTATTATCCGGACACCGCTCTGATCGCCACCGTTGGACTTAAGGAATCACGCACCTTTGAGCAGCGCTTTTACCTGAAACCATTACCACCCCCCGAACCAACGGAGCCCACCGAACCCGAAGGGCCACTGTACGATACGGTGACCATTGAGCAGGCGATCGTGCTGGAGAATATCCTCTACGATTTTGCCGATGATAAGATCCTGCCCGCTGCCGAGTCTGATCTGCAGGTAATCTTGGAACTGCTGTACGAATACCCGGAAATGGTGATCGAGATGGGGTCGCACACCGACGTTCGTGGTGACTATGATTACAACCAAAACCTTGCCCAACGCCGCGCCGAATCGGCCCGTACTTGGTTGCTGGAGCGCGATATTGATCCCAACCGCATCCAGGCGCGCGGGTACGGTGAGGAAGTGCCCCAGACTGTCTCGGAGCGCATTGCCGGGCAGTACGATTTCCTGGCGGTTGGCGATGTGCTGACGGAGGAGTTCATCAACAGTCTGGAAACGGAGGAGCAGCGGGAAGCTGCCCACCAGATCAACCGTCGCACCGAGTTTAAGATTATTGAAGGGCCTACCAGTATTACCATTCAACGCACTCGTCTGTTGAAGAAAGATGGAGAAGAGGAGGGCGAAGCAGCAAATAAACCGAAGCCCGATCCGCGGGTGCATCCCTTGTCCTCCCTGTACGGGCGTACCACTCCGGAGTTGAACGGGCTGCCGCTGATGGTCTTCGAAGATCGCACCCACGATTTCGGAAATATGGAGCGTGGGGACGTTCGTTCCCAGACCTTCAAGTTTACGAATGAAGGGGATGGTCCACTTAAGATCTCGGTAGTTTCGGCTTGTGATTGCACAACTACGGATTATCCCACCAAATCGATCGCTCCCGGGGAATCGGGGGAGATCAAGGTAACCTTCGATAGCACAGATAAGGAGGAAAACGAGATTATTGACGTGGACATCATTCTCGAACAAACAGATCCCGACGGGACGCCCATCATCGAGAAGCTGCGTTATAAGTACAATTTGATACAGTAAGCTGCCATGGCTTTCGCCAAAAAAGTCCCTTCCGCGGATCATCCGGGGAGGGATTTTTTTTATTCGCTAACCAGTTCCAGGTTGTCGAGCACCCAAGGCATCAGCTCCGATATTGTAGGGTGCACCAATACGACTTTTCGGTATTCGCGACAGGGTATATTGCTATGCATGATAGTGGCGAACATATTGATCACTTCGTCACCGCCAGGGCCGAGGATGGCTGCACCGAGTATTAAATCTGTATCGGCGTCTACCAGTAATTTGGCAAAGCCCTGAGTTTCGCCCATTTCTTTTGCACGGCTGATACTGCTCATTGGCTTAGTGGCCTTCAACACTTTTCTGCCAGAAGCTAGTGCTTCTTTCTCCGATAACCCAACCCGTCCCAGTGGCGGGTCGGTGAACAGGGCATACACGGGAATGCGGTCCGATTGTTTCCGGCTTCCGCCAAAAAGGTGATCCAACACCACTTCGGCATCATTCACGGAAGTGTGGGTAAAGGCCCCTTCACCATTCACATCACCCAGGGCAAATACCCCCTCGACAGAGGCTCGGCAATATTCATCGACCTGAATATACCCCCGGTCGTCGGTTTTAATACCGGCTATGTCCAGTCCGATTCCGGAGGAATTGGGGCGACGACCTACTGCAACCAGCAAATGGGAGCCAAAAACATCCTGCTCCCCTTCATTAGAACGGATCGCTACACAGACTCCTTCTTCCGTACGGGATACCCGATAGGCCTCACTGCCCGTATGGATGGCAACTCCTTCCTGTTCCAGGATTTCCTGTACACCCTGGGCTACATCGGCGTCTTCCCGGGGCATCAGCTGGTCATCTTTCTGAATAATGGTCACTTCGGCACCAAATCGACGGTACACCTGGGCGAATTCCGCGCCGATATACCCGCCCCCAAGGATGACGAGGTGTTGTGGGCAATGCTCCAAGTCTAGCAAGCCGCCACTATCGAGGTAGGGAACCTGATCCATCCCTTCGATGGGCGGAATAAAAGCGCGGGTACCGGTATTGATATAGACTTGTCGCCCTTCGATGGTGCGGTGGTCGATCTGGATCGTTTTTGGGCCCTGAAAGACACCCCAACCCCGGATGAGGGTCACATTATCGGTGGATTCCATCCACTCTGTTAATCCATCGCGGCCTCCGTGGCGGATGTCATTCATGCGTTCGCGTATGCGAGAGTAGTCGGGGTGGATCTCTCCGGTGGAAAATCCGAAAAAGTCTCCGCGACGTGCCTGGTAAATCGCCCGGGCATTGGCCACCAGGGTTTTGGTTGGCGTGCAACCGTAGTTTACACAACTGCCACCTACCTGACTACCTTCAATGACGGCGATGGAGTCGCCCGTAGGAATGAGTTTCCCTAATAGCGGCCCTAAAGCCTGGCCAGTCCCGAGAATAATGTGGTCGTAAGTGGTCATGGTAGAAAATACTTAATGATCAATTAATTCGCAACAGGTAATTTCTAATTTACCAACAAGATGAACAAAGTAAGCGGGCCAACCAAAATACGCCAATGGCTATACCCCAGGAGTAAATGGCAAAACGACCGGTCCATTTTTGCCGAAAGGCAGAATAACGATTACCCAAACTACTGTATTCAAGCACTCCGCCGATTAGCACGTACGGCAAACCGAGAACGACCAGGGGATTGTGTTGGAAGGCATTGCCTACCTGGCCGTGCAGCAGGTCGTGCAGGGCTCGCTGGGAGCCGCAACCCGGACAGGGGAATCCGGTTATTGAACGGAAGGGGCAGGCCAGAAAAAAGGAGGTTTCTGCCGGGTCAAAGGACGCCAGTAGCCAGACGAATAAGATGCCCAATACGGCAATGGATATGACTATAAATGCCTTCAAAATCCACCACCGATAGCAAAGCCAAACATCACCACAAAGTAGATCAGGTACAGAACTCCGACCACAACACCACTGATCAGGCTGTAGGTCGTCCATTTTTTGGCCTGCTGAGACGCGTAAATAGCGCCATTTACATCGCCCGCATTCCAGGCGGATTCTACCTTGGCCGCATTGATAATACCGACGATACCCAGTGGCAAACAACAAAAAATGGTAGTCAGGATGGATTCGATCAGATAGTTTTTAGGCATTTTGGAGGGAGCAGGAGCATCCAGGGGACCTTCTGCCGATACCATATTGGCCTGGGTTTTGGCGGAAGCCAGCAACTCGTTTAACTCGTCTAATTGGCTGGCAGGTGTCCAGTTCTTTAATCCCTGATACCAAATCAATGTTCCGGGCTGTATGGGCTCATTGCGCAACTCTTCCGGGGAAAAGGGGCCGTATTGTTCATCGCCCTGAGCGTAGTAGTAGAGCTTCATAATTGGTTTTTTGCAAAGAATGCTTCCATGCAATATAGTCATGGCTTGTAGAAATGGGAAATGAAAAGGTGGGGAAGGCGTCAAATTAGTGGAGTACCACTACATTTGCTCCACAAAAACATACCTATGCAGGATATTTGGGAGGGATTGCGATCTATGCATTGGGCCGAAGCAGCGGGGGTAGTTTGTGGTATTGCCTATGTCATACTGGCTGCCAGAGAGCACATCGCCTGTTGGTTTTTTGGCATTCTGAACGGCTTGTTCAGCGTGTATTTATTCTATCAGAGCGGGTTGCTAGCCGAATCGGCCCTCTATTTGTACTACGTGGCAGCGGGTGCCTACGGATGGTACGCCTGGGCCTGTACCAAACGGCCTGACCAGAATCCATCACGGCAATTACAGGTGGGTGAATGGCGTTGGCCTATCCACCTGATCCTGGTCGTCGGGGGGGTATTCCTCTCGCTTCTGGTCGCCTGGTTCCTGCAAAACTATACCCAGGCACAAATGCCCCTGATTGACGCGCATACCACTGTTTTTAGCTTTATTGCTACCTACATGGTAACCCGCAAGATTTTGTCGAACTGGATCTACTGGATAGTGATCGACGCCGTTTCGGTATGGCTGTACGCCAGCCGTGACCTGTATTTATACGCTTTGTTGATGGCCGGATATACCCTGCTGGCGGTCTGGGGATACCGTACCTGGCGCCGCCACTACCTCAACGGGCCAGCCAGCCGGGGGGAGGCATAAATGGAAGTGCTTGACTATCTTTTATTTAGACTGTATTTAGAATCTGTCTAAATAATTTACAGGGGGTAAGTTTAAAGAAAGAGTCGTTCACATTTAAGGGTAAAGTATCCTATATTTGCACCGATTTTTGAGTAAGGTGTATAGTGGTTTGGAAAACCAAAATCATCAGTCCGGGTTGAATATCTCTAAATACAAGCATCAAGCATGAAGCTAGCAACCAAAAAGTACATCCTATTGACCGCCCTAATGGCTGTTGCCAACTGGGCACTAGCCCAAAACGGTTCCGGGGAAGGCAGTAACTGGTTCATTTATATACTTTTGGCCGTCGCCGTTCTGCTTTTCTTCGTCATTGTGATTCAGGTATCGGATAATATGCTGGCGATCGAAGCAAAGCGTGTAGGTGTTTCCGATCGTGGAGGCTCCTTCAGTATCTTCCCTACCTCAAAAGAACTCGTTCCCCGACGCAAGCCTGATTACGCCATGGATGAGCGGGTAATTTCAACCAGCCGCGGCTATGATATTTTGCTGGAAGGTGAACCGGAAAGCAAAAGTATATTGGATGCTTCCGTGACCACTTACGCTATCATTCCGCCCAATTTCATCGGCCTTTCGCCCATCCCCAAAGTCACCGTAGAAGTTGGTGACAATGTAAAAGCCGGCGACATTCTATTTTTCAATAAGAAACGTCCCGAGATCAAGTACGTCGCACCTGTTTCAGGAGAAGTAATTGAAATCAATCGCGGAGCCAAGCGGTCCATTGCCGAGGTGGTTATCCTGGCCGATAAGGAAATGGTGTATCGCTCGTATGACGTACCCGATCCGGATAGTGCCTCCCGGGAAGACCTGGTGGCCTTTTTGTTGGAAAGCGGCGCCTGGCCACTGCTTCGTCAGCGTCCGTATAACACGGTACCTGATCACACTGAGGTGCCACGAGATGTCTTTATCAGCACCTTTGATTCCGCACCCCTGGCTCCGGATATGGACATTGTGGTGGACGGTCGCGAAGCTGCCTTCCAAAAAGGACTGGATGTCCTGGGTAAACTGACCGCAGGTAATGTCTACCTCGGATTGGATGCCCGCGACAAGAAAAAAGCGCCCCACGCTGCTTTTGCGGAAGCTACGGGTGTTGAAAAATTTTACTTCAGCGGTAAGCACCCCATCGGAAACGTAGGTGTGCAACTACACAATACACGTCCTATTGGCGGCGATGACGTCGTTTGGACGCCCGGTGTACAGGATGTAATCACCCTGGGTGCGCTCTTCACCGAAAAGAAATTCATGGCCGAACGCGTAGTGGCACTGGTCGGATCGGAACTGAAAGAGCCCAAATACGTACGGACCTACCAGGGAGCAAGGATCAAAGAACTGGTGGACGGCAACCTGACATCTGAAAAGGTACGCTTTATCTCCGGCGATGTCCTCTCGGGACAAAAAATAACAGCAGATAGTTACCTCAACTTCTATGATCAACAGCTCACGGTAATTGAAGAGGGCGACTATTACGAACTATTCGGCTGGTTATTGCCTATTGACCCACGTCCTTCGATTTCCGGAACGTTCCCAAATTTCCTGTTTCCCGGTCTGAAATTCAAGGGTGACACCAATACCCACGGGGAGCGTCGGGCGTTTGTAAAGACCGGCGACTACGAGCGCGTATTGCCGATGGATATTTACCCGCAACAATTGATGAAGTCCATTATGGTCGCGGATATTGAGCGTATGGAAGGACTTGGTATCAAGGAGTTAGTGGAAGAAGACGTTGCTCTTTGCGAATTTGTTTGTGTATCAAAACAACCCCTGCAACAAATTTTGCGTCAGGGACTGGATAAAATGCGGGAAGAGGGATAAATTTCCAATTCTGACACCGGGATTACACTCCCGCTGTCCCTTGTGTGTTATTACGTTGAATTGATGATTAAAGATCGATCACCATATGAAAAAGGCATTACTGAATTTCTTCGAACGAATCGAGCCCAATAAAGAGAAGCAACCTTTATTACACACGGCTTACGATGCGTTTTTCACCTTTGCATTTACGCCTAATGCAACGACTAAAGGCGGTGTGCATATCCGCGATGGTATGGACCTGAAGCGCCTGATGGTGCACGTAGTACTGGCCCTGCAGCTGTGCTTTGTATTTGGTACGTATAATATCGGTCACCAGCACTTTGTTGCTCTGGGCGAATACACCGGATTCCTGGATGGATTCCACCTCAAACTGGCTCACGGGTTGATCAAATTGGTTCCTATTTACGTGGTAACCATGGCCGTTGGTCTGGGGATTGAATTTTTCTATGCTTCTAAGAAGGGGCATGCCGTAGAAGAAGGTTTTCTGGTATCGGGTGCGCTGATTCCGTTAATTATGCCTCCGGATATTCCACTCTGGATCTTGTCGCTCTCCGTTGTTTTTGCCGTAATAATCGGTAAGGAGGCATTTGGAGGGACCGGTATGAATATCCTCAACGTAGCCCTGCTGGCGCGGGTATTCATCTTCTTTGCCTACCCGACGACGATCTCGGGTGATGAAGTTTGGGTATCTGGTTTGGAATCAACGGCAGCCGGTGCGGCTGTTGAATACAGCTGGTGGCACAACGGCTTTTTCAACGGTATTTTTGAGTACTTTGGCTGGGCTGCCTTTAATCCGGCCATGACGGTGGTCGACGGGTATACCGGAGCTACCCCTCTCAGCCTGGCCTATCAGGGAGGCTGGGATGCAGTAGCTGCCCAGTATTCTCCCGCACAAATGTGGTGGGGTACTATCCCCGGCTCCATCGGTGAATCTTCCAAGCCGCTCATTATTCTTGGTGCCCTCTTTCTGGCTGTTACTGGTGTAGCCAGTTGGCGAATTATGGTAGGCGGCGTTTTCGGAGCAGTTGTCATGTCGCTCATCCTCAATGCCTGGGGAGCTACGGAATTTATGGAAGTTCCCTGGTACTACCAGTTCTACATGGGTAGCTTCTGGTTTGCAATTGCCTTTATGGCAACTGATCCGGTAACGGCTTCCGGTACGCCGGTAGGCAAGTGGATCTACGGCTTCCTGATCGGCTTCGTAGGTATGATCATTCGGGTGATGAACCCAGCATATCCGGAGGGCTGGATGCTGGCTATTCTGTTCATGAATGTGTTTGCGCCACTGATCGACCACTACGTGATTGAAGCTAATATTGGCCGCCGCAAAAAGCGTGCTGCTGCGGTAGCCACAACTACTGAAGTAGCCTGAAAACGAATTCGGCACCCAGGTGTTGGTATTATAAAACCAAAAAGATAGGATTGTGAATAACAACGGATATGTGCTCACTTTCATCCTGATTATGACGGCTACGGTAGCCGTTCTCCTCACGGGTTTGCGCGAAGCAACCAAGGAAGGTGCAGCTCGTAATGAAGATATTTTCAATAAACGAGCTATTCTGACGGCCATCGAAGACAAACTGGATGGCTCCGTAAAAGACATGTCAGACGAAGATGTGATTCAGGTTTTTGAATCCGACATGCAGCAGATCGTGCTCAATATGGAAGGCAATGTCGTGGAAGGCAAAAAAGCAGAGGACATCAACATGGCCGTTGAACGTAAAAAACCGGAACCGAATCGCATGCTTCCCCTCTATATCTACGAGGGTGACGGCAATAAGACGTATATTTTGTCGGTTCGCGGAAGTGGTCTGTGGGATGAGATATGGGGTACCATTGCCCTTGAAAACGACCTTAATACTATTGCCGGTGCTGCCTTCGATCACGCTGGTGAAACACCGGGTCTGGGCGCTGAAATCAAGGATAACCCAAAGTTCTCTACCCAATTTAAGGGTAAGAAGATCTATGATGACAGCGAGTTTGTCTCTGTCGATGTGGTAAAAGGTGGTGCTCCCACCGGTGCTGAACACGCCGTAGATGGTATTTCCGGTGCTACCGTAACCGCCGATGGCGTAGAAGAGATGCTTTACCGTGGCATTCAGTATTACGAGCCTTATTTGAGTCAGCTCAAGCAGAGCTCCATGGTCATGGAACCAGCTCAGTAACATTCAATTGATCCAACTATTTAACCGTTATAGGCATGGCTGAAACAACCGTTAAAGAACAAGAAGTACAGGAAAAGGAACCGTTGTTCGGACCGAAAGAGCGAAAATTGCTCACCGATCCGCTCAACGACAATAACCCAATTACCGTTCAGGTGCTTGGTATTTGCTCAGCACTGGCGGTAACCTCCCTGGTTTACCCGTCGATCGTGATTTCCGTAGCAGTAGTTTTTGTAACGGGCTTTAGTGCGCTGTTCACTTCTCTGCTCCGCAACTACATCCCCAAGCAGGTGCGTTTGATTGTCCAACTGGTGATCATTGCGACCCTGGTTACTGTGGTGGAGTTGACCCTGAAGTACCTGAACTACCCGGTCTACAAGCAGTTGTCGGTCTACATCGGGCTGATCATTACGAACTGTATCGTGATGGGACGTCTGGAGGCCTTCTCCATGGCTAACAAGCCCTGGCGTTCCTTCCTCGACGGCGTCGGTAATGGTGTCGGCTACGGGGTTATCCTGATTGGTGTAGCCATAATCCGGGAGATCTTTGGTAAGGGGACGCTCTTTGCCGGTAGCCCGATTGAATTGTCGATCATCGGCCCTTCAGCGGATTACCTGATCAATACGGCGACTAACAGCTGGTTCGGCTGGTACAGTAATAACAACCTGATGGTACTGCCCGCTGCGGCCATGTTCATCATTGGTATTATGATCTGGGTACAGCGCAGCTACAACACCAAGCTGGTCGACGTATCCTAGTGGACGAAGGTCAATTGATTGTTCAAACAAACAAGTAAAAAACAATGGGCGAATTTGTAAATATATTCCTTAAAACGGCCTTCGTTGAAAACCTGGTACTCGCGTACTTTCTGGGAATGTGTTCCTACCTGGCCGTATCAAAGACCGTTAAAACGGCGTTTGGTCTGGGACTGGCCGTGATTTTCGTTTTGGGCATCACCATGCCGATCAACTGGCTGATCAATACCTACTTGCTGAGTGAATCCGGCATCCTGGGTATAGACCTGACCTTCCTGCGTTTTATTCTCTTTATCGCCGTGATTGCCTCCATGGTACAGTTGGTAGAGATGGTGGTTGAGAAATACTCGCCCTCCCTGTACACGGCTCTGGGGATCTTCCTGCCCCTGATCACTGTGAACTGTGCAATTTTAGGCGGATCCCTGTTTATGGTATCCCGTGAGTACAACTTTTCTCAGTCTATTGCATTTGGTTTAGGAGGAGGATTTGGATGGTTCCTGGCGATCATTGCCATTGCTGCCATCCGTGAGAAAATCCGTTATTCCAATGTGCCGCCAGCCCTGCGAGGATTGGGTATGGCCTTTATCCTGACCGGTTTGATGGGTATTGCCTTCATGTCCCTGATGGGTATTGATCCGGCGGCATTCTCTGGTAATTAATATCGTGCATTAGATAAATTACAACCCGAATAAAAGATGATGCTTTTAGCTTTCAGTTTTTCGACCATATTATTCGCGGTACTCGTTTTTAGCCTGGTTATCCTGGCACTGGCTTTCCTGCTGATTTACGCCCGTAAGCAGCTGGTACCCCAGGGAGACGTGAAGATCGTGATCAACGGAGATGATGAGAACCCACTGACCGTTCAACCGGGTTCCACCCTTCTGGGGGCCCTCTCCGATAACAATATTTTTCTGCCATCTGCCTGTGGTGGCGGTGGTACCTGCGCCATGTGCGAGTGCCACGTCGATAACGGCGGTGGCGATGTATTGCCTACCGAGATGAACCACCTGACCCGTCGCGAAGCGGCGGAGAACAAGCGACTGGCTTGCCAGGTCAAGGTTCGTGAAGACATGGAAATCCGTATTCCGGAGGAAATATTTGGTATTAAAAAGTGGGAATGCGAAGTGGTGTCCAACTACAACGTTGCCACGTTTATCAAAGAGTTTGTCGTTAAATTACCTGAAGGTGAAAACCTCGATTTCGAATCAGGTGGTTACGTACAGATCGATGTGCCAAAGATTACCGTCGACTTCAAAGACTTCGACATTGAGTCGCATCCCCGCATGGAGAAAAAGGACTTTAAGCCCGAATGGGATAAGTTCAATATGTGGGAGCTGTCCATGAAGAACGACGAGGAGCAATTCCGTGCCTACTCCATGGCCAATCACCCCGCCGAGGGAGATATTGTGATGCTGAACATCCGTATTGCCACGCCTCCTTTCGATCGTAAAGCTGGTGGCTGGATGGATGTGAATCCCGGTGTGTGCTCATCGTACGTATTTGGTCGCAAGCCCGGTGATAAGGTCACTATTTCTGGTCCTTACGGTGAGTTCTTCATCAAACCGACCGATAAGGAAATGGTCTACATTGGTGGTGGTGCCGGTATGGCTCCACTGCGCTCACACATTTTCCATTTGTTCCACACCATGAAGACCGATCGCAAAGTGTCTTACTGGTATGGCGGTCGTTCCAAGGCAGAATTGTTCTACCTGGAAGACTTCGCAGATATCGAGAAGGACTTCCCGAACTTTTCCTTCCACGTAGCTCTGTCCGATCCTCTGGAAAGAGATAATTGGGATGGTCCTACCGGATTCATTCACCAGGTAGTGTTGGATAATTACCTGAAGAATCACCCCGAGCCGGAAGAGTGTGAGTATTACCTCTGCGGACCCCCGCTCATGTTAGCCGCTGTTCAGAAGATGCTGGATGAGTTGGGAGTGCCCGAGGAGAATATTGCATTCGATGATTTCGGATCCTAGACGTTGGCTTTCGCCAAAAAAATAAAGGGCTGGATGGCATTTGCCATCCAGCCCTTTTCTTTTTGAAGCGGTTTATTCTTTGGTAAATATCTTAAGCTCCACGCGCCGGTTTTGAGAGTTGGGGCGATCGTCCCTGATCTCTCCGTACCCTCTCATTGAGATCCGGCTTACCGGTATGCCCCGTTCCATCAGGAACAGGGCGATTTTCTTGGCTCGCTTTTCGGACAGCTCCAGGTTGTATTGATCTTCGCCGATATCATCGGCATAGCCATTGATCTCTACCCGGACGATTTCCTTATCCTGGATGCGATCTACGAAATCCTGGAGTTTGGGTATCTCCTCGTAAGTCACCTTGTCGGAATCGAATTGAAAAAAGATAGTATGGAAGTATCGCCGGGTGGTTGTAATTCGCTTGGGCGGCACTTCTTCACGTTGGGTGGTGTCCGGTGGGGGAGGGGGCAGGTTTTTGGGTACCAGGTTGATATCCAAGGGGTAAAACTCCTTATTGTTCCATTCCGGTATGTCGAATTCATTATCGTAGGGCCGGTAATCTTCGGTTTCATCAATGCCAATGGGCAGGTAACTATTTGCCGGCAGGCACAGGAAAAAGCGCCCGTCTGATTCCGTTCGCAGAGACTCCCGGCCGGCGAATTGAACGCGAACTTCAAGCCCTTCCCCAGTCAGCGAATCACGAACGTAGCCCTCTACGAAGGTCATGGGGTCACTGGTCAGAGCCTCGGAAAGTTCTACTACATAGATATCCATACCGCCAAAGCCACCCGGACGATCGGAGGCAAAATAACCGGTTCGTCCATCGGCACTGAGGAAGAAGCCGAGTTCCCGGTAGGCGGTGTTTACCTTAGGGCCCAGGTTCACGGGGTCAGTCCATTGTCCGTTGGAGGTTTGGCGACTCATGAAAATATCCTGATCGCCCCGTCCCAGATGTCCGATGGAACAAAAATAGAGGGCATTTCCATCGTTGGTGATAAAGGGCGATTCTTCGTCTTTTTCGGTATTGATGGGCGCTCCCATATTGATGGGTTCACTCCAATAGCCATTTTCGTTTAGCCGACTATACCATATATCGGTGCCACCCAGACCACCGGGGCGGTTACTGGCGAAGTACAGTGTTCGGCCGTCGCAGGAAATAGAAGCCTGGGATTCCCATTTATCGGAATTGGATGCCCCTTCCAGTGGGGCTACCCGTTCCACGACATCTTTGCGGACGGTGGCTTCCCATATATCGCAGGGCCCGAGCACTTCCTCCCGGTTACAAGCCGTAAAGAACATTTTGCGGCCGTCTCGCACCATGGTGCTCATTCCCTCGTTGACATCGGTATTGAATGGCTCGCCCACATCCCGGGTATTGCGCCAGCGATCGTTCTCGAAGGTACTCACGTAGAGGTTTTCATCCGAACGGAATCCACGCCGCTTGGTGAAAAAAAGCATGCGCTGGTCGTTGCTCAGAAACGGGAAATACTCGTCGAAACGCGAATTGATGGCGTTGCCGAGATTGTAGACCTGCACATCGGTTTGAAAGGTACTGCTGTCCTGACTGACCTGGCAAGCTTCAATGGCAGCGGGCAGCCTTGCCAACAGGTCTTGTTCCAGTTCTTGCTCCTTTTCGCCATTAACGGTAAACTCCACGGTGGATACTTCCTGCAGTTGATCGAATTTGTCGAAATAAAAAATAGCGGTGTTGTAATCCCCGATACGGTAATATGCTTCTGCTATTTGGTAGTACAATACACGGGAAAACCGGGGGTCTTTCTCGATGATTTCCAGGTACTGGCTCAGGGCCAGTTTGTACCGGTTCTCCAGGGCATGTACGAGTCCGATCCCCCGTTGGGCTGCGCGCAGGTCGGGCTTGATCTTTAAAGCACGCTCGAAGGACCGAATAGCTTTATTGTATTTTTTCTGGAGGAGTGCTTTTTCGCCGGCCCGGTAGTGTTCGATGGCCAGACTCATATCTTCCTGGGCACAGGCAATGGTCGGGCTTAGGCAAACCATCCAGGCAGCGAGAAAAAAGGAGACGAGAAATGCGTTCGTAAAACGGGGTATTGGTAGACTTCTCGGCATAGGCTGTTAAGTTTCTTGCGTTAGCTTTTGGGAGCTCTTACAAAATAACATTTCCGGTCGGCCTGTAAAAGATAGTTTGAAGTTAGTGTCTAACCGATCACTGAGCAACAGAATATCAGAAAGATCCATAGGTTTATCCGTCCCCAACAAATGGAATCGCCGGTTTTTTATTCTTCTGCTTTCCCCGATGCAGAACGCATCATTACGACCACATCCTTACGTTTGCCGTTGGTGATTACGGAAACCGGTTGCATTTCCTCGAAAATATACATGCCGGCAAAAATGATGTCGCCTTCCAGTGCAAAGTTCCCATTCTCATCCAGCTGATCGGGTTCGTAAGGGATTGCGAAATCCAGCGGTATCTGATTACCCTCCGTGAGAAAGTCGATAGCGGAAATGACTTGTGCGTCACCCGTTTGATTCAAATCGACCAAACGCATCCGTACCTCCGCATCGGGGGGCAGGGATTTGCGTTCCCGATACGAAATAACGCCGCTAATAGTGGTCTGATCCTTCTGGACACCATTGCTGGTGCCGGCATCACCACCTTTTGGCTGACAACCGAAAAGTAAAGCGAAGAATAGGGTACTTACCCAAATGTGCATTCGACTCATGGATAAACGTATTTTAGATGCGAAGATAAGGGGATTCTTCGATCAACTCATCACTTTTTTCAGCGCACTGTTAAAGGCATCCACTTCCTCCAGGCTTCCCGTACTGATCCGGCACCAGTCGAGGTAAGGCGGGAACGGGCGCCCTACTTGTACACCGGCCTGCAGCATTTTGTCACCAAAACCGGCAATAGACTCACCGGTCCTGAAGAAAATAAAATTCGTTTGTGAGGGTACGTATTCCATGCCCAGACCATCGAGGGTGTCGTATATACGCTTTTTGGCTTCCCGGTTTTTGGCGAGGCTGAAGTCGTAAAATTCTTGGTCACGCAGGGCTTCCCGGGCGGCGAATAGCGCAGGGGTATTGGTGAATGCCACCACTTTTTCTTTCAGTCGATTGGCGATATCGGGGCGGGCAACCATGTATCCGATCCGTATCCCGGCCATCCCGTAGACCTTGGAGAAGGTGCGGGAGACGATCACGTTGGCATCCTCTTTGACGAGTTCCACCATGGAAGGGTAATCGGGGTCTTCGATATAATCGTAGTAGGCCTCATCCGAGAATACGACGGTGCGTTGAGCGGTGCTTTCGCAAAAATCCCGGACCTGATCGGCGGGTAGCAAGGTGCCGGTTGGATTGTTGGGATTACACAAGAATATGAGTCCGGTGCGATTGGTAACTCGCTGATACATGGCATCGAGGTCGAGTTCCATGTTATCATTCAGGGGTACCCGGTGCACGTGGCCCCCAAATTGCTCCGCGTAGGTCAACATGGCCTGAAAGGTGGGGTCACCGGCTACGATCTCCCGGTTATTGGCACCGTAGATCATGCCACAGAGTTTCAGGCCTTCTGTGGAACCACCGGTGACAACAATATGGTCTTTGGTGACGCCCTCCTTTTTGGCCAGGTCATCGACCAACGCACGCAAATAGGAGTAGGGGTAACGGCAAGCCTGATCGAAATGATCTTTTATTGCCTGCCGTACTTTCGGTGATGGTCCGTACGGGTTTTCGTTTGAACTCAGGCGAACGGGCTGGTCTGGTAGTATAGGACGAGGAACAAAGGATGGTGCAGGGCGGGCAATAGCAGCCGGCCCACCTACGAGGGCCAGAGCGGAGGCAATACTGCCACGGCGCAGCCATTGCCGGCGATTCAAGGTGTTCATACGTTTTTCTTCTTAAGGTACGAAAAACGTATGAACACCTTCTACCTACCGCTGAAAGGTCCGGATCAGGATACCCTCATTGGTTCGCATACGCAAATAATAGGTTCCGGATGCCAGATTACTGACATCGATCGGGAAATCCCGATCGATCCGGCGCACCAATCGCCCATCCGTTGAGAATAGTTCAATGGCCCCCTGGCGTAGGAGAGAGGCAGGTGCTTCCCACTGCAAATAGTCACCAACGGGATTCGGGTACAACTTGACGGCCTTTAACAGAGCCGACTCGGTGGAACTGACCTGGTCGATGGCAACCGCGCCTTTCACCAACCATTGATCCGGATCGAAGGCCACACCCAACGGGGTGAATGGCAAGTCACCGGTAAAGGTTTGACCGGATTCAGTGTGGTCAAAGACAACTTGTGCCTCTTGTCCTCCCGGTCCGTAAAAGGTAATAGGCACCGGCATGTCAAAGAAAGTGACGGAGGGGTGAGAGGTGATCTGGCGCAGTGTTACCTCGTACCCCTCATCCGTGGCGGCCCACTGCACCTGGTAGTTTGGATAGCCTTCGCCGTATACCCAATCGGCGAGAAATTCATCGAGGTCTTGTCCCGAAGTCTCCTCGAGGTGCCTTTGCAGATCAGTTGTTTTGGCAAAGCCAAAGGCTAATTCCGGATCCTCCAGGTATCGGCGTACCCCTGCGAAAAAGGTGCTGTCGCCCAGCTTCCACCGCAGCATATGTAAGACCATAGCTCCTTTATCGTAGCTAAGGCGACCGCTGAAAATACGGGCTACGGAAGTCGTGTCACGCACGTAGACTGATCCTCCCGGTTGAGAGGTGACATTATTGATTTTCCCACTCAGCCATGCCTGCCAGTCGGTCGGGCCGATGCCTGCTTCGTAAGTCAGGCCGTCGAGGTAGGTGGCAAATCCTTCGTTTAGCCAAATATCCTGCCAGCTACCGCAAGTGACCAGATCACCGAACCATTGGTGGGCTAATTCGTGGGCTTGCAGGGAATGGGAAAAGCCACCCATAAAAGACATGGTTTGGTGTTCCATCCCACCCCCAAAGCCAAATTGAGCATGACCGTACTTTTCGTCGGCAAAGGGGTAGAGCCCAAACCGTTCATTGAATAAGGGCATGATCTTCACCGTTTGTTGCGTTAATTGCCTGGCCTGTGTGAAATTGCCAGGATACACGTAGTTGAGGACGATAATGGGGTTTTCCCGGCCGGGAACGTCCACAAAGTCACCGTACACTTGGTAGCGGGTTACCGAAAGGGCGATCAGGTAGGTGGCAATAGGGTAGCGGTGCCGCCAGTGGTAAACGCGGTCTGGTCCTTTCTGTTCTTCGGAGATCAATAAGCCGTTGCTGGCGGCCCGGTACAATTGCGGGGTAGTGATCAGGATATCGACGGAGTCTGCCTTATCGGTCAGGCTTTGCTTGCAGGGCCACCAATTGCGGGCACCGTAGGGCTCCGACAGGGTCCAGATGTTAGGGGTTCCGTCATTTTGGAAGGTTCGCACAAAAGAGCCAAAGCCATTGGATACGGGGGCTCCTTCGTAGCGAATGGTGACACTATCCAGGGTGCCCGCTTCGACTGGTGCGGGTAAGGAAATGGTCAGGCGTTGCCCCTGAGGCTGGACCACTGAGCGCTCCTGACCGTGATAGCGAATGCCGGTCACATTCAGTGCATCGGACATATCGAATTGAACGGCTGAAAAATCGTCTTCCCTGGTCAGGAAATAGGTGGTAACTGTTCCCTGAATGAAAAAGCGATTGGGGTTCACCGAAAACTCCAGCCGGTGATACACAACATCGTAATTATCGGTAAAAGCCGAAGAACGGAAGGCCATGCGCTTGCCGGCAGCAGCTCGTTCGGCGGCGATCAGTTCCTCGTAGGGTTTGGAGGGATGCCCCGGGGATTGAGCCCCGGCACCAACCGGCAGAAAGAGCAAAAACAGGAAGAGTGGTATATGTCGCATGCGGTAGTCGTGATTACGTGGTTCAATGGTAGCGCTAAAGAAGGGCTATATTTTGGTAACGATTACCATGCGAAAAAGGTGCGCCGGCTATCTGATAAAATTCATCGTTCTGAATGCCTACATATTTTCAGATTAATTTTCAGATAATTGTAATTTTGCAGACTATTTTACTGCAATTATCGCGTTTTGATTAGTTGTTTTTACTGGCCTCCTCACT
>JGI12048J13642_10056918_pt1 | contig 18175 bp, 11 predicted proteins | sample ElkSlonscriptome_16_FD_13642 | JGI IMG/M metagenome (IMG submission 13642)
ACTCGATACCCCGCTTCACTGAGAACCGAGGAAAGATAGGCGCAAACCGAACCTTTGCCATTAGTTCCCGCCACATGAATCATCGGCACACGCTGATGGGGATTACCCAACGCCGCCAAGAGTCGCTGGATGCGTTCTAAACCCAGATGGACACCAAAACGTTGATAGGGTTGCAGCAGAGAATTAATATCCATACAAATCTTTCTTGCTTCCCTCTCCCCTGGTGGGAGAGGGGCTAGGGGAGAGGGGGTTGTGGCTTAAGTTGACACGGATGAGTGACGTGCGCCCTGTTTTCTAACCGACGTGTACCCTTTTCCATCACCAATGTGCGCCCTTTTAACGGGAGGCGAAGCCTCCCCAAGAACATTCGGCGGAGCCTGGGAACGAGCTAATAACAATACTTATCGCTACTATCCGGTTGCTCATGCTCATGTCCTTTTCGCAATTTTCCCAGTAGTGTAGAAACAATCACACAACGTTTGGCGTCGCCCCCATTTTTGCCCCGTAGAGTCAGCCGCCCTAAAGCCCTGAGTGAGGTTTGTCCACACTTATCGTCAGGTGTACGCACAGGACAACCCTGGTAATTGAACTGAACTCGCCAATAGGGTGATGAACCATCTTTAACCAAGCTGGTTTCATATTTACCTCGATCATTTTTACTTTCGTCAATCACCACATTCGGATCAAAATTGTGCCATAGCCCATTGGTATTGAGTACTGACGCGGGGATGAATTGGTGAGGATCAGCCTGATGAATGGCGAACTGAAAGGCATCCTCTGGGTTTTTGCGAAAACTCACTTGCCAGGTCATTTTATCACGTTTAGCATGACTGTTCGCCTCTTGCATTGCCCAGTAAACTTGATCGCGGGCTTTATTCAAGTGTTGTACATTAGCAAAGCCCAGCCAACCCGGAGCCGCGATCGCACTTAGTATCCCGACCATGACGAGGACTATAATCACTTCTAGGATCGTATGTCCCGCCGTGGCGCTAGGAACGGGTTTTTGGGTTAATTGTTGAGAGTGTAGCATGGTAAATTCACCATTATCGAATTAACGTGTCGGAAGTTCCGTGCTACGATTGAGCAACTCGCTTTTAGGCTGAATCTATTTTTTTTGACGTTGTACAGACGTAGCCGACTACGTCGGGAACATGAATTTTGACCTCTTGTGACACCCAACAGCGACGACGCAGACTGAGGTTCTAGACGGCATAGCGTCCATTCCAGTCCTTAGGCGCACAAGAAGGTGAGCGAGCGGGTTCCTTTCCGCAGCCGAAGCATTCCCAGGTGACAACAATATCCGTAATCAGAGCATTTTACTCTCTAATCTGATCAATAATTGGCTACAACTCTCCTAAAATTGGGATGCTCCTCTGGCAACTCCCTTTTGGTATTTTGCGACAAGAATTTTTCTATGAACAGGGGAATGTAAAAAAAGTTAATCTAATGAATCTTTCCTTATATTTTATCGGACTTACACACAGACCCTACACTACAGCGGACAACCTTGGGGATTAGATGTGGAGTCGTATTTCCCTTGACCAATTTCCATTGACCCGATTAAGGTTTTTACGACAACGCAACGGGCTGTAGCCTCCATGGGTTCGCCCGCACTGTTGGGAGCCGTCACCGTAATACCAATACCATTATCAATCTCTGGTTCTTTACCATCAACATTCTCTAGATTGCCTCGATAATCGAAGGTAATTATTTTTTCATCTGTAAAACTACACGAAGGACTCCCTTTTTCGTTAGTTCCCGCCAGATCAGAACACAGCCGGATTTGTTCATCTTTGACGTCTAACCCTTCTATCAGCGGCTTCCAGGGTATGTCAGCGTCAGCGCTTGCTGTCTCGCTGCGATAAACAGCAATTTGGTGTTCACCGCCTTCAGTTCTAACACTAACGCTGTAGCTGAGATTGTCGAGTTTTGCTTCTTGCTGAGCGTCTTGCATTGCACTAAAGAGGACGTCATTCACTTTTGACACCCGTTGGCGGTTGACAAAAGCCAGCCAACCTGGAGCCGCGATCGCACTGAGAATGGCGATAATTAAGACAACGACGATTATTTCTAGCAACGTGAATCCAGGGTCATCTGGAGCCTGGGATGCGGCTTTCCTCCCCAGAGGCTGAGTTGGGGGGACTGCTTGTTTTCTCCAATTGTTGAATAAGGCTGATTTATTCATGATGTCCTTAGTTGGCTCTGATCAAATAACACCGGATTTAGGTGAACGCTATTGTTTAAACAAGAATCCTCGTCCTTTAATGGTTCTCTCTGCACTGGGAAAGTAGGGGGAGTTTTCACTGTACTCGGCATTTGGCTTAATTCGCGCTAGGGCATTTCCTCGTAAGACAACATGGGCGACTGTGTTTTCTACGTCTACACAAGCATAGAAGCTGGTAAAATCTGCATCAACTGGTGTTTTTAGCTGCTCTTTTGTTGTGCCTTTATCTTCAATTTCTGTGAGTCTGTCACTGTCTATCCCTAGAACCGATGTGCACTTGTCTTCATCAGGCTCAAGATTGTCATCATCAGTTTGGTCAATGTAATCGATTAAAACGCTAGGTGGATTGTTTGTTAGATCATAGTCGCCACCTTTTTCCCAAGCGTTCATTGCCTTTTCAGTTGTTCCCTCCTCCCCTAAATTAAACAGTTTAAATCCAGCATCTATTTCATATCGTTCATCATCAAAATCTAGATAGTTGGGAGTGTCATCTGGTTTAGTTGGATTGTTAGGATTTCTAATGCCATCATGAATTTCAAACCGAGCGATTCTTGCCGCATCAGACCAAGCTGAATCATCACCTTCCCCTTTAATCAGGTAATAAGCCACCAGTGAAAAAACAAAGGCATCATTACATTCAGGTGGCTCTGCTCTCTCGCCTGGAGTTGGACATACTGGGTTATTACGGTTAATCGTCGTATCTCTATGGATTGTCTGGGGTAAGTATTTCCTTGTCCAAAATACTAAAACTGGAGTCGCATCATCTATACTGGGTAGTTCATCTGCAATTTCTCCAACACCCTTCCCATCGTAGATATAAACGGCTTGCTCTAAATCCTGAGCCATGTAGTCTAGGGCAGACTGAATATCTTGTTCTGTCTTTGCCTTGGCTTGCTCTCGGCGGTCTGTGGCAAGGATGTTGATCATAAACCCGAGCAAAGGGGTGATCACCAAAGCCGCTAAGATGATCGCCACTAGGAGTTCTATCAGCGTAAACCCGCCCGATTTTTGGGCTGACCCAGAGCGTTTTCGCTGAGAATTGTGGATAAATTTGAGCCTATTTATCATTTAACTTCCCCTTTGTCAATTCATCGATCTATATCCGATCCTTTTTGCCACGCCTGTGCTACCCTAGCAGTCAATATTTGCTTCGTCACAGATTGTCTGAAATGTTGAACTATCGACTCCGATTTCAGTGGTAATCTGGGCAAGTGGAGCTTGGGTTTTACTCAAACCGATGCCGCCTGTCGCACTCAGTTGGGTTCCCTGGTTGGTGAACCCTTCGACAAAATCTGAGGTAAAGGCATCGGCGCGGTAAACTCGCACTCCCAAGCGATAGCTGGTGTAACGTCGTATGCCTGTGTTTGGTGGAGGTGGAATTTTGCCAATCGCCTGGATAATGAAGTCTTGATAGCCAGTACATTCTTCACCATCCTCAGGGTTATCCACGCAGTACAAGACGGAATCTTGGGGTTGGGGGGAGGCGCAGTATCCAGAGGGGGCACAGTTCAAACTGCCCTGGCTCGGCGGATCAACCTCACTGAAATTACTCCCCTCGCTAAAGGCGTTCTTTAGCTGTTCGTTGTCTGAGTTAGGAACAAACGGGATGTTTCCTGAGTTGACTCCATCAATGTAGGAACTCGCGGCTTGGGTTGCCCGTTCTACCCGTCTGGCTTGCACCCGATTGGCGACTGCCATTGTGATGATCGGTGCTAGTCCAATCATCAAAATCGTGACCACAATAATCGCGATTAACGATTCAATGATGGTAAAGCCAGACTGGGTTGATGGGTTTGCAGGTTGTCGTTGTTTGTGCTGGTTCATGGTTGATTCCCCAATGCTTGATTTTCGCCTCGGGTGTTATTTATTAGGAGTAGGGCGGTTCAGAACAACCGTGTTGCTTACGTAGCCTTTCATTGATAGCTGGTTTATCATTACCAATCACTGTCCCACACAACAAGGTTTCTATCCACGGATCATCGCGCTGGACTTCCTGGAAGAATTCATCCGGATCTCCCGCCGGGGGTGTGGTGAAACGACTGCTAAACAAGTCCGGGATTTGGCTGAGTAAGCCAACATCATATCCAAATCGCCGATTGGGGGGCAAGCTGTAATTTATTTTCCCTTCCGAGTTGCCGGTGGCGTATTTCTGGGGGAAATCAAAAATTCCTCTCTTCTTGTCGAAAAATGTTCCATTATCCAGGAAGGGCTGGAATGGACCCGTTGCCAAGCTACTGCGCTCAAATTCCATCAAGGAACCACTAATGGAAAGGTTTATACCCTCCCAATCTTCTAGGAAGCGGATAAAGCTAGCAATACCCCCATCTGGTTCACCAGGACGTGGTGGGGTATTGCCGACAGCGGCGATTAAGTTCGCTGTTGTTTCTGTTGCTGGCGGTAGCCATTGGGATTTTTCTACTTCTGCGTTAACTGTCGCTCCATTCCAGTCTGCTTGTTGGGCGATCGGTTGATGCAGGTTTAAGACGGGAACCAGGAGCGGCTGATCCTGACTGGTCATTTCAGTTTCAGCGGAGATTGGGAAGGGGACGAATGGATCAGTGCCTCCAGTTACATCAATTTTGTTAAATCCGAGGAAACGACCGCCAATAATTTGCGGAGCATCCGGTGCAGCCTCATATTCAATATTATTCGCTGCCAGACTCCGACCGATAAAGTTCCCAGCCAACTGCACACCTTTTCCAAAAGTCAGTTTGCCACTCTTGACCACCCAGAAAATCTGGTTAGGGTCAACGCCCTGCAACTCCAGTTCAACCCCATCACCAAATGTGAGATTTCCACTATTGACCCGAAGCACAAACATGGCGTCAGCCGTTCCCTTGAGGGTAATCTTTGCGTTAGCGTCAAAAGTCGCAGGCAAGTCGAATACATTGACAGATTTAGGTGAATCCGGATTAGTCTGGGGAGTCGTTTGGGCAGTCAGGGTTCCACCCGCCGGACTAAGTGAACCATCAGGTTTAACGATGGCATCGTCATTGGCAGCCAGAGGATCGAGATTCACCAGTTGACCTCGTAAAGTATTGAGGTTATTTAAAACGGGACATCCTGATCCTGGCGATGAAGCAGGTCTTCCTATTTCCTTGTATCCCTTTGCCAGACAGAATGTATATGCAGTCACAGGCTTAACGCCATCATTCAGATCACTCAAATTAGGAATGGCATCGGTATAAGCTTTATCCACAGAGATTTTGGGGACGAACAACTTGTTCCTCACATACTTGGAATGCTCGTTTTCATCCAGAGGTGTGTTGCTGTCACGCGGCTTAAGTAGCCCATAGCTGTCCCAGCTTGTTTCGTAATACAGGGGTTTATTGTTTCTGTTGTGAAGGCGAGTACCCCCTGGATTTGTTATGTTGTTTGTGGTTCCGAACCAGAGGGCATTATCTGCCGTATTGGGAACAGCAGGAAATATACAGCCGTTACCGTTAGGAGCATTACCGCTATTATCCAGTGGGCAACCCGCACCGATGGCTTGAGCCACACGGTTGGTAGGATCAAGTACCAGATTATGGTTAGAGGTGCGGGCAAATGCCACACGGCGAGGATAACGTTGATCGCTTGCCTGCAAAGCCGATTGAGCTGTTGTGCCTGCTCCTAGGTTGGCTACAGTTGCTGCATCAAGGGAAGTAGAACTAGCAACTCTCCCCAACTGATCAATTGTCACGTCTCGCTCAAAAATGTTTGTATCACTAGAATCGCCATCCCCATTTAGGTCTAGACTTACAGTCACTTCATCATCATTTAAATCCCCATCCCCATTCACGTCATAACCAATCACCCAGTCACTCGGCTGACACTCAGAAACCGGGAACTTGCGACAGATTTCCATCGCATATTCGGGGAAATCATCTATGCGCCGCTGAACTGGAGTGACGAAGTTGTTGAAGTAGGAACTGCTGCTATTAGCAGGGGGATTGGCATTCTCATTAGAGTAGGTTGTATCCGAGAATAAGCCCCAATCAAATACATCCCGATTAAAGCTAGAAAGACCGTTGGTGGCGTAGGTGTTGGTATAAAAGCCATTGCGGAGGCGATTATTGATAATGCTTTGATTGCCGACATTACTGTTGACCAGTTCATAGTCTCCCTCATTGCGGAAGCCGAACCGGAAATCCTTAGACAGTAGTGTCATTGAGTCCGCAATCACTGCCACCTGTCGCCATGTATCTCCTGTGGTACATTTGGGCAATCTCGGATCGTTAGGGCGACAAGCGAAGTTTTCATCAAGATCACTGCGCTTGTAAAAATCGTCTCCCCAGTCATCTGGATTGAGATTAATGTCATCAAACTCTTCTTTGGTGTGAGGATTAAATACTGGTGCCAATTTACCCTGATCATCGACTATGCCATTGCTATTTCGATCCGACCAAGCCCAGAGATAGGCAGGTAAGTTCGTGGCTAAGGTGAGACCTTTTTCTTCTTCCCGGAATGTATCGTCGTCATTACGGGATAGTTCTGCACCGTTGTATAGCAGAATTCCAGTGGGACGACGGGTGGGGTCGAGTTTGTAGTCTACGGCGCTTTCTCGCTGGGCTGCAGTTTTGTTATCTACATCATCACCCGTTAGCTGATTCTCCCTATCCGTTGATATATCGGGCAGTAGGGTACTTAAATCAGCCAAAGCATCATCCCGTGAGGCATAGATAATGCCGCTATTGGGCAGCAAATATTCGGGTTCAGGTCCGTTGATCCCGCCTTGAAAGTCAATACTCTGTCGGCGCAGCTGATCTAAATCAATCTTGGTTGCCCGTACTTCTAGGGGATGGCGTTCTTCTATGCTCAGATCGTAATTGCCCGTTAAGTTAGCGACTGATTCTACTGTCGTTGTTTTTCGATCATCCGCATCAATGGCTTGTACCTGTCGGGCATCGAGGAATGCCACTTCTGCGATCGCTCCGTGGGGAATCTCACTTTCATCAGTATCTAGTGTGCCATCTAATATTTGCAAAGCGCAGATGGTGGAATCAATGGCGGATTGATCCGCCAAGGTTCGATCATCCGTCCCTTTTTTCAGGGCGTTACGCAAGTTTTCATTGACAAAACGCCCGTTGGGAAAGACGATATTGGCTTGGTAGGCTAGGTATTCATTGATGCGACCGGCTGCGTAGTTTTCTGTCCGATCTATCCCACTGAGTAAGCCTTTGCCATCTGGAGTTAATAGGGGAACATTGCTAGCGGTTTTCGTTGGAGGCGGATAGCTAACCCCATTATTTGATTTACCAAACTTACGGTTACCCAGATCTAACTGACCACTGACATCAGGCAAGCCGTCAGGATTTCTGGCAGTGGTGACGTTGGTTGGGTCGTAGTAGCTGCTGATACAAGCAATCGGTTTTTGCTCTGTGTCGTCGCCTTCGTAAATGTCTTGGGCGTAGTGGTAAACAGCCGTTGCCCTCATCCGTAAGTCGCCTTTGGCATATCTTCGGGTGCTGGGGTCAATGGTAACAAGGGGAGTGAAACTCCCTCTTACGGTAGTCGGATCATAAAGATTATTATCCGATAGATCAACTTGATTTGGGTCAGTGCCTAGTGGCGGTAAGGGGGTTTGATCCCACTCTTGATTGGTATTGTCATAAACCTTCAATCCCACTGCCGGCGACATAGGCATCGTATCGGGCCAAACAATTGGGAATTCTTCTATGGCACTGGTTGTCGGATCATCGTAGGTTAGATTTTCCTCAATCTCTGGTGTTTTGGGATCATCATATCTCGGCGGCGGCAAGAATGAGTTTTTCCGCTCATAGACACCAGCACCCGTGATAATCCGCAAGCCTCCGACTGGGTCAAGATTATTATCGGGTTCCTCTGCGGCTGCTTTTTCCCAGAAACCATTCCGTTCGGTGTCACCCACATCCGCCAGGGATTGGATTTGAGAGAAGCGAACCCGGGTATCGTCTGCTCCAATTTCATCTTTATCCCAGACTGTTTCTTCAATCGCCTGCTCTTCTACCTCCCCAGCGTCCGAGTCATACACAACCAATGGCAGATTATTGCCCACCAAGATGCGATCGCCGATATAGTTTTCCTGCTCATCTTGTTCCAGGGTGTCGGGTTCCGTTGCTGGTGGTTTAACTTTATCTCCGGCAGTTTTCAGCTCCACCAACGAATAACCGGCATGAGTCGTACCATCATCGGGCTTGTAAGGGTAGCTCCATTGATCGGGCGGACGTAGATTATCACCTGCACCCACAGGATCGAGGAGGGCATCATCTTTTTCTTGTCCTAGGGGAACTTCGACAAAGGGTACTCGTCGGGTTCGGTCTTTAAAGTAAGCAAATAAGGCTTTCTCCCGTGCTGTGGCTTTGTCTTGCTCCTCTTCCCTCACGAGGTCTTTGACGCTGACCGGGTCACTATTGTTATAACCCTCACTACCAGCATCGTTGTTTCCGATCCAAGTCGTGACCAAATTATTCACCCGCCGCGTGAAGGCTTGGCTGTTATAGAGAACCTCTCGGGGTGATGAGTGGGTCGTTGATTGGTTTTGGTTATTTTTTAAATCTTCTACAGGGGCTTTTGTACCCCCGCGATTTTCATCATATAAATGAACTTTAACCGCTCTGGTTGAGCTATAATTCTCTGCCAAAGGTTCCGCGTTAACCAAGTGACCGCCTACGGCAATTTTGCTGTTTTCTTCGTCATAAAAACAAGACTCTGGCGCACTCACCTGGTAAAGCTCAATATGACCCGATTTTGTGGTTGTGGTAAACAAGTTACCATTGGTGATCATCCGCCCATTGAGTTGTAGCGCACTCCCAGCCACCACGGCTAAGTCATCTTCAAAGACAACGGCATTATTCGATAAAGGAATTCGCGCCCGGTCTTGTTGATACTCTAGGGCAGAGAAACCAGACGTCCCCGGTGCTTGTTCTTGAAACTCAAAATCATTAGTCTCTAAACCTAACTCCCCTACCTTCTCAATCGGTACTGTCGCGGTGTAAACAAAGAAGCTCTTCTTCAACTTTGAGCCAGATTTATACCAACCCGCTTGACTGACTAACTTAGCACTGGTGCTAAGAGCGCCCGCGCAACTTGGGTTAGCAAAACCGTCATCCATCGGAGGAGTTCGGGCATCTAAGGGGCTTCTGGCGACTGCAAACGCACCTGTGTCGCGGTCACGAGCTGGGCTACGGAAGACGAGGCTGTAGAGAGTCAAGCTATCGTACTCTCCATCACCATCGGTATCTACAGGAAATCGCCAAGCTGTTGATATCGTTTCCCCTGCTTCTAAGAAATCAGCTTTTTCTTCTTGTGTGATGCCACCCCCAGTAATGTCATAAGCCAAGCGCAGCCGCTGTTCATCGGGGAAGGTAAATTTATCATCATCATTCTTGAGCAAATTGTAAAGCGCGTCATCCGACGGGGTTGCCCGAGGCAGTCGTGGATCTTCAAACAAGATATCCAGTTTCTGCTTTGCCCGATCAATCGCTGGCGCAGCCGATGCCATTACCGCTTCATCCACCCGGTAGTTCCGAGCATTTTTGGCTCGGTCAAAGGAGCGAAATACGATCGCGGTAGTGAGTAGGATCACCACCAAAATCACCATGGTTACCGTAGGTAGGATAAATCCCGCCCCCGCTAAGCCAGAGCGATGGCGCAATACCATCAACCTTCGCAATAGCCAGGTCATGACCCCTTTAGTCAGGGTTCTCGATAGTTTTAGGAGTTGCCGATAGAGTTTTTGAATAACCTTGGCTAGCTTTTTCGGGATTGACATGGTGATTTCCTCTCAAGAGGATAGATAGTTAAACCGAACAACAACGCTTCTCAGGGCGTTCCGTCTGGGTGATTTTGATGATAAGCAATAGCAAGACTTTAATAGTATGTCCGGATGGGGACGAGCCTCCCTTGTATTATGAGACAAAAGCTCTGGGGGCAAGTTCCCTCTGGCGATAGAATTATTTGACCTATTTCAGACGCAGTTCTCACCGATCACCCTGCCTTAATCAGATTGTATCCTAGGGTACACTCTGTCATCATCGGTGAGTTACTAAGCCTAGCTTACCCACTTTGGCGAGAAAAGTGATCATCCTGTTGGGTATTTGTCCTTTGTCCTTGGTTAAGGGTGATGGGGTGATGGGGTGATGTTAGCTTTAGGGGAAGGAATTCTCGGCTTACTTCACATTTGATCGGGGCGGGTTTAGTTGCATCTGGGTGAGGAAAGAAACGATAATGGTCAAACCCGCCCCTACACAATACTCTATCTTTCTCATCTTCCCCACCTTCCCCACGGGAATTTAATAATGATGGAGATTAATCCCTGCTTCCTTTGCCATCGCCTGTAATCCCTTCTTCTCCAGCGTCTTAATTGCCTTTGTCGAAAGTTTCAGTTTCACCCAGCGATTGCCTTCTTGCCACCAGACTCGCTTCGATTGCAAGTTGGCTTGCTGCAATTTTTTGGTGCGGCGGTGAGAGTGGGAGATGGCATAGGCGTTATTTGCCTTCTTTCCCGTTAGTTGACATTTGCGTGACATAATGTGCCTTTAGTTATAGTCCGTATTCCATCATATCTTGGTCAGGGAACAGGGTGTGGGGTGTCGGGTGTGGGGTGTCGGGTGTGGGGTGTCGGGTGTCGGATGTGGCGCAACCTGAGTGTGATGTAGGGGCGGGTTTCACTACTATCTTTTCGGTTGCAACCCTAAGTAACTAAACCCGCCCCGACTGGAACCCAGCCTACCGATTGGTCAACCGAGTCAGTACCTGATTCGACCGTTCCACAAAGGACTTCATTCCTTTCGCGTCAAAGCCTTTTTGTGCCATCAGCGCCAAGTCGTAGACATGCTGACAAATCAGGTTGGCTAATTCCCCACTGGGGGATTGACCTACCCCTTGGACAATACTCCCCTGACTAATCTCCACTAAGTTCTCAATCAAGGGATGTGCCGTATTCACCACTAAAATATGTTCCTCAGGAAACTGCACCGCTTGCTGCTGCATCAGGGCGGTCATATCTTGCAACCGCCGCAGGGCTTCCGGTAGCAGTACCATGGCTGGGGGTGTTCCTTGGGGGTCATCGGATTTCAGCGCCTGGGTTTTCACATTCACCTTGGGCTTGTTTATCGCTTTCTCAAATAACTCCTTAATCAGTTCGCTGCGGGTTTTATTGGTTTTGGGGTCAACAATATCCGCCGCCTTGTCTTGGTCAACTAGGGTATTATCTAACTCCGAATCTACCCGGGAGAACTTGACATCGGAATATTCTTGTTCCAGGAAACTAATAAAATGGGTGTCAATAAACGAGTCCATAAACAGGACTTCCAATCCCTGATTCTTATGCAGTTCCACGTAAGTGGCTTGGGCGGCTTCGTCGGTGCAGTAGAAGACGTGGTTTTCGTGCTGGGTTTTGTTGCGGTCTAAATACTCTTTCAGCGTAGTATAAATCCGTCCCTGTTCATCTTGATTCAAAGACGCCCCAGCAGAGACATCCTGCCAAACATCCCCAGCTTGAGATTGAACCTCAACTTCAGCCGCTGCGCTTCCCGATTCTTCACCCTGAGGGGGTTCATAAGTGGTGCGATAGAGAATAATATCCTCGACTTGTTTCTTGAACTTGTCGTTATTCAGGGCACCAAACTTGACAAACGTCCCCACATCTTGCCAGCAGCGGATATAGTCTTGCCGTTGTTCCGTGTAAAGCTGATTCAGACGGTCAGCAATTTTCTTGGCAATAAAATCGGCAATCCGGCGCACTGTCCGGTCATTGGTGAGGGCGGAACGGGAGACATTGATGGGAATGTCGGGACTATCTATCACCCCCCGCAGTGGCATCAAGAAGTTAGGAATCACTTCTTCACAGTTGTCGCTGACAAACACCTGATTACAGAACAGTTTAATATGACCCTTGGTCACATCCACATCGGGTTTGAGTTTGGGAAAATAGAGAATTCCATTCAACAAGAAAGGATAATCGGTCTTCAGATGCACCCATAGCAGCGGCTCTTCCTGAAACGGATACAGATAGCGATAAAATTCTAAATAATCCTCATCGCTCAGGTTTTGTGGTGATTGTTTCCACAGTGCCTTATGCTGATTCAGTTCCTCGCCATCGAGCTTAATCGGTACAGGCATGAAGTCGCAGTACTTCTTCACCAGTTGACGAATCCGGGCGGGTTCGACATATTCGACTTCTTCATCTTGCAGGGTCAGAGTGACGGTGGTACCCCGTTGTTGGCGAGAGGATTCTGACAGTTCAAATTGGGGAGAGCCATCACAAGACCAATGTACCGCCTCAGCACCGGCTTGGTAAGAGAGGGTATCAACCTCCACTTTCTTTGCCACCATGAAGCAGGAGTAGAAGCCGAGACCGAAGTGACCGATAATCTGCTGGTCAGCGTCTTTCTGGTATTTCTGGATAAATTCTTCGGCGCTGGAGAAGGCTACCTGGTTAATATATTTTTTCACCTCCTCAGCGGTCATGCCAATTCCGTTATCGGAAACGGAGAGGGTTTGGTTATTTTTATCCAGGGAAATAGTAATTTCTGGTTCCCCCACGTCCCCATCAACTTCCCCAGAGTAGGACACCATCTTCAGCTTCTGGATGGCGTCCACGGCGTTGGAGACGAGTTCCCGCAAGAAGATTTCATGGTCGGTGTAGAGCGACTTCTTGATAATGGGAAAGATATTCTCGGTATGAATCGTAATTTGTCCCTGTTCTAGTACAGTCATAGGTGACACTCTGTAATGGTTCGGGTATTCAGTACGATTGTGTGCGATCGCCCGAATTTTGGGGGAACAGATAGCCCCCGTTCAAGAATACGGATCTCCGCACTTGGGGGAGATGGGGGAGATGGGAGCGGAGGAGCGGGGGAGATGGGGAGCGGGGGAGCGGGGGAGATAAAAATAGGTAATCTTCTACCAAAAAGGGAGTAATAACCCAATGATGGTAATTATTATAGCGTGCTTCTACAGGAAACCGTTTAGAACTCTCAAAGAGTTTCATTGCCACATTAAACGCCATTTGATAGACCATTAAATCTTCATGAGTTTTAACCAATTCTTTCTTTTTTTCCTTTCTGTTTGGACTTTAGACTAATCCAAGCTGATCATCCCTGTAGAATCAAAGCAGAAGCGAAGTAAGCGCTCACTACGAACGGCGCGATCGCACTCAGGTGTGATAACAACGATTCACGACATACCCCTACTACTGACCGTTTCGGTGAAAGTTGTCAAGTCCTGATAACTTAAACCATTCTTTCCCCTTCCGGGGTTTAAATTTTCCAATCAGGTACAGGTCTCAACAAAACGTCATACTTGCTCGTTTTTTACCTCTTTTCCAGAATAATCTACGAATTTTAAGGGGTTACAGCCATTGTGAGATGAGTGTGCGATTTTCAGGTATAGTATTTATGGTGGGTGCTTTGTGGGTTCCAATAATTCTGACACAGCTAAACCCCTTGAATCTTCGTAGAACTTTGTATAATTTCTGGTTTTCGTCTTACGCCCAATGTCCCCTTGGACGCATGTATTTTGTTGAACTTACGATAAAAATCATGACTAAGTATTGACAAAAACACAGATAACACAGACGGGATGACACTTTCCTCCAACCCTAAATACTGGAATTGAGACGACGATGGCAAGATTTGCCAAAGTAGAGGGAAGCGAAGTAAGCGCTACGAACGGCGCTAAACCCCATACCCCAACTCCCGCATCATCGGTGCAATAATAGGCATCACCTGGTTAATCGCCTGACCATTCTTCTGTTTCCACTTATCCGCTTTCGGCTGGGAAACCGTAGTCCAACTGAGACGCCCCTCCTGAATATACTGAAGACTCTCCGGGGACATTTCCCATCCAGTGAACTGACAAAACTGCTCCAATACCGCCTGGGGATCAGCTAAAAGCTCTTCATAAGAAACTCGCATCAACCGTTTCTGCCAATCGGGATTCGCCTGTTCCCACTCCAGCAGATAACGATTATGCTCCACCCAACTCCAGGCACAAATCTCGGCTAATGACTGGTGAACCACCGTTTGCCAACCGGGTGGAATCGGATAACACCAATGGGAAATCGTCGCACCTTCGGGAAACGGTAACGGGCGCTTCCAGAAAACCCCCGAATGCCAACCCTCCATCATCGAAGAAACACAGGCTCTACCATCGCGAACCAGATGAACCAACAAAGCATCCGGAAACATAAGCCGCAGCGCCTCTAAATGAAAGCAATTGGCAACGGTTTTCTCCAAATAGCGCACGGGTTTCCTGAGTAAGCCATAATTAAAGCCATCTCGCCAGCGAGAGAGGCGGCGATGGCGTAGGTTTTCGATTAGCAGTTCCCGCCGAAACGCCTTAATCATGTCCGGGGTACATTCGGCTGGCAAAATATAATCAGTAGGCACAGATAACCGCTGATAGGGAAAAAACTGAAACCATAACGGATCATTCTCTTTATCAAAGGACCAAACCTCTGGTAGGCGTCGAGTGATTTCATACAAATAACTCGACCCTGACCGAGGTGCCGATACAATAAAGACAGGTCTAGACAAACGCGGCTGTAAAACCTGGAAAATGAGGAACTTTATCGCTTTTGACATCAAACGTGATGGGCGATGGGGATAGGTGATAACCGAAGGACTGCATCCGAGTTCCACAAATCGTTTCAATCATTTGCAGCTTATCCTTGCCCAAAAATTCTAACCAATTCACCTGATGATTGCCACGGGGTTGAGACTGCTTAATTAAATAGGTGTTAACTCCATCTCCCCCATCTACCCCTATGGAAAATAACATTATTATCTACCGAGATACGCTCCTACCCTACTCGGAAACATTTATTCCCGCGCAAGTGGAAAACTATGAATCCTACACCGGATTCTACGTCGGAACATCCCGGTGTCGCGGCAGAAACTATCCCCTACCTGCCCAGAGAACCCTCGTGCTCAGCGAGATGGCGAAACTCACCCTAAGACGCAAACTCTTATTTCTGATCACTGGCTTAGGCTATCCGGACTGGTTTCGTCGCCTGAGACAACTCTCACCCCGCCTGATTCATGCCCATTTTGGACCCGATGGCGTTTGGGCATTACCCATGAGGCAACGGCTGAAAGTTCCCTTAATTGTCACCTTCCATGGCTACGATATCACAGTTAATCAGGACAGCGGCGATGATCTCAGTGACATGTTTGGTCCCCATCCCTTAACCCGTGTGTATTTCTGGCGGCGACGGCATTTATTCAAAAAAGCCCACTGTTGTATCGCCGTGTCTGAATTTATTCGCACGAAACTAATTGAAAAAGGCTGTCCCCCGGACAAGATAATTGTTCACTACATTGGCATTGATGTGGATAAGTTTGCCCCTCAGCCCAACCCGTCACGTCAGCCTGTGGTGCTATTCGTCGGGCGACTGGTGGAAAAAAAGGGGTGTCAGTACTTAATTCAGGCAATGGCTCAGGTACAATCAGTACGACCGGATATCGAACTGGTGGTTATTGGTGATGGTGGACTACGCTCAACCCTAGAACAACAAGCTGCCCATTCCCTGAAACGCTATCGCTTTTTAGGGGCGCAACCCTCGGATAGGGTTCGGGATTGGCTGAATCAAGCGATGTTACTTTGTATCCCCAGCGTTACCGACAGTCGCCACAATTGTGAGGGGCTACCCATAACCCTACTCGAAGCCCAAGCCATGGCGGTACCCGTCGTCAGTTCCATTCACGCCGGAATTCCGGAGGCGATTATCCACGGCGAAACCGGTTTCTTGGCTGCCGAAAAAGACTGGCAAGCCCTAGCTGAGAATATCCTGACCTTAGCCAACAACGAACCACTCCGAAAACAGATTGCGATCGCGGGACGCCAACAGGTAGAGCAAAAATTTAACTTAAAGCATAATACCACGAAGTTAGAAGGAATTTACGATCAGATTTTGCAGGAGAGGTGAGGGTGATGGGGATCAAGGGCAGACAATGAACCATCAACCATCACCGTTTCACGTTTTTGAGTAAAGCATACGTCGGTTGAGACGGGAATATCGTCGCTAAAGCAATTTTCAACAGAACAATACTGATTATCTTGGGTCTAAGCAACCAAATCGGATCATGAATTATCACTTGTCCAAAAAAGCGCATAGCTGTTAATCCACGTCGCCGTTCTAAACGACCTTCAATCGCTTTAAAGGTAAAATACTTGTAACGTTCTGCCAGAACCTGCCGTTTAAGATAATCTAAGGGTTCAGGTGCCTGAGCCAAGGCTCGTTCAATCACCCGTAAGCTAGCCGCCTCCATTTTCCAAACATCTGTAGACATGGAGTGAGGAGAAATACGATATAAAATTTGGGCAGAAGGGACACAAACAAATTCATAGGGAGCCGCTAGACGCAACCACATCTCCCAATCTTCTACCGCATTGAGTGACTCATCAAAGCCCCCGACTTCAGCAAATGCCTTGGCTAAGACTAACACATTAGACCCCCCTTCTACGAAGTCTCGCAAAAGCAATTTATTGTAAACATTACCATTAGCAATAATGTGACCCCCTGGACGTAAAAATTGACCCGATTCATCAATCCAATCCGTCCAACTATAAGCCACACCCGCTTGCGGATTCGCTTCTAACGCTTTGATTTGGGCTTCTAGTTTATCCGCTCTCCACAGGTCATCGGCATCAATGAAGGAGATATACTTTCCGGTGGCTTGGGAAATCCCCCGATTCCGACTGGCGGCTAAACCAGCATTGGCATAAGAAAACACGTTTAAACGGGAGTCATTAATCTGGGAAATGACGGATAAGGTGTTATCGGTAGACCCATCATTAATCACCATCAGTTCAAAATCAGCAACGGTTTGCTGCAATACCGATTCAATGGTTTGTTTAATTGTTTTTTCACCATTAAAAACTGGAATAATTATTGATACCAATGGCATAGTTATGTTGCTCCTTGTGTCAATTTTAGGGACAGTCAGGACGGGTCTGAACGCAGGTATCCGTATAAAGCATGAACCTCAGCCAACTTGCCCAACTTGGTAAGCAATGCTTGTGCTTGCTGGGGAGGTAAGAGAGTCACAATGGTCATTCTCAACATCACTTTCACCAGTACTCGTGCTTGGAGAAGAGACGGATCATTACTGAGTGCTATCCAGATAAATCGAGCTGCTGTTAATCCCCGTTGACGACTAGATGGTCGTTCTAAAGCATCGACAACCAAACATTTATAACGGTTAGAAATAATATCCCTCCTCAGAGATTTTATCGATTCAGGAGCCTGATCTAGGGCTTTAGCTATCACGTTTTTAAACCCTTTTTCTTGGCGTTCAACGTTATTCGACCAGGAATTCGAGAACAGGGATTTCCGATATAAAACTTGCGGTTTTGGCACCACAATAAACGGATAGCAGGCTGCCAATCGTAGCCACATATCCCAATCCTGACCGCCCACTAGGGATTCGTCAAAATTACCCACTTTTTCCAGGGCTTGCCGGCGGATCAATGGATTAGAACCACTGCCAATAAAATCAATCAACAATAGCTTGGCTTGCACATCACCACTGGCACTAATATAAGTTCCTCGACGCCAAAATTGACCCTTTTCATCGACCCAATTTGTCCAACTATACGCCACGGCTACTTCAGGATGCGACTGTAGTGCTTGCAATTGGGCATCTAGCTTATCGGCTGTCCACAGATCATCGGCGTCGAGAAATGCCAAATAGTCACCGGTAGCTTTTTCAATTCCCCGATTGCGGCTTTTTTGGGGACCTGCATTGGGATAAGAGAATACCTTAATTCGAGGATCAGGGATATTAGAAACAATTTCTAAGGTTGAATCTTGAGACCCATCATTGATGACAATGAGTTCAAAATCTGAAAAGGTTTGCTCTAAAACCGATTGAATTGTTTCGCGAATGGTTACTTCAGCATTGTAAACGGGAATAATTACAGAAATTACTGGCATAATTCACTTCAATTAATTAGATATATTTTTTCTCCATAAATAAAAAGGAC
>JGI12048J13642_10259532_pt1 | contig 18174 bp, 17 predicted proteins | sample ElkSlonscriptome_16_FD_13642 | JGI IMG/M metagenome (IMG submission 13642)
ATCTGACCGTCCGGCTTGTGCCTTTCGATCATTACACTTCCGAGCGGCTGACTAGGCCCTACTCGGGAGAGCTTCCCGCTTGCGCGGTTCTCTCACAGCGGGCAACCATTGCCAGGTCACCCAGGCCTCCGCATCTCGCAGGTCGTCGACTGGATGTAGTTCTAAGGCATCCCGTCCGATAACAAAGACCGTTCGGAGTTGGCATAGGAGTCCGCCCTAGGCTGTCGAGATTCTTCCAGGCACTCACCGCGGACGATTGCTAGCCAATTTCAATCCTTCCGCCCGAAGTCTTGGTGTCTCCTCGGGCGGTCACCGATTAATCCGTCAAGGATTGCTGATACTCATCCCGGAAATGATAGAGCGAGCTATCCAGCACCTTCACGGCCCCGTTGATCAGCGGGCATCGGCCTGATCCGGGCAGGATTTTGCAAAGGTTATCCAAGTTGTCCAGGTCCGAGCGTCGGCCCTGACCGGTACCAATGCGATTGAGTAGTTGGGACATATTATGTGTGCCCGTTTTGCACGAGGGGCACTGGCCGCAGGACGAGGCGGCGAAAAAGCTGACGTATTCCGCCACTTTTTTAACGATTCCCGTACCCCGTGAGACAGCGATCATCGCCCCGGTGCCCAAGGCGGAGCGACGCTCGGCGACGGATTCGAAGTCCATTGGGACGTCGATGTCCTTTGGCGTCAGAATGGTATTCGAGGGTCCGCCGGTGAAGACCGCCTTGAGTTCTTTGCCCACCAGCATACCCTCGCCGTAGCCGTAGAGCAGATCCGAGAGCGGCGTCCCCATGGGCAATTCATAGACACCCGGCTTGAGCACATCCCCGCTAAGGCAGTAGATCTTGGTACCCGTCGCCTTGCCCAGCCCAAGATTACGAAACCAATCAACGCCATTTTGCAGCAGGTGGGGCAGGTTGCAGAGTGTCTCTATGTTATTGATCAGGGTAGGGTGTCCGAAGACGCCGTAACTGGACGGAAAAGGCGGTTTGGCTCGGGGAAACGGAAACTTGCCTTCCACGGTTTCGATGGCCGCCGTCTCCTCGCCGCCGATGTAGTGGCCCGAGCTGGGTTGGACCTTGTAGTCGATGCGAAGCCCTGTGTCCCTCGCGATGCGCTCCGGCCATTCAGATGCCCGCCATTGCTCCAACGCGCGGCCTATGGCCGTGATGCCAGCACTGAACTCCGGATTAATGTAGAAGACGACATGGTTGATCCCGCACGCGATCGAGGTAATGGTGGCACCCTCGATGAGTTGGTGTGGATAGTGCTCCATTAGAACCCGGTCCTTAAAGGTACCCGGCTCGTCTTCGTTGCCGTTGCAGATCAGGTATTTGTCGCCCGTTTCCGTCGCGACGGCATTCCATTTGAACCAAGTCGGGAAGCCACTGCCACCCAAACCGCGTAATTCAGCCGCCTTCACCATGGGAATAATGGCAGCAGGGTCTGCGAGGGCTGCGTCCAAACCCTTACCGCCAACATCCCACATCCAGGCGTCGAAGTCGGCGCCGACGCGACAGGCTGGCCGCAGCAGGACCTGGTTCAATACTTGCTCGAGTTCTGGTTTCAACTTGAGGCCCTCTGTTATTCCGCAATCTCGGTACTCTTGCGAAGTGTATTCTTGCGTAGGCCGCTGTAGTCCGAATCATTCTCGAACTTAGCGTACTCGGGGAAAAGTATCGGACCCTTCTGCTCCAGCGGCATGTTGGCCAACATCAGCTTGCGCCTGTACGCGCTAAGATGCTCGACCGAGATCCGCTTTTGCCGCAGCGAAGAACTATGCGAACGTTTCGCCGCTGCCAACCCGGCTCTACGCCCGAAGCTGACGATGTCGAGCAACGAGTTGCCCATCAGTCGGTTGCGGCCATGCACGCCACCCGCGACCTCCCCCACGCAATAGAGACCTGGAACCGTGCTGGCGCCATCTTTATTGATGACGACCCCGCCGTTTTGGTAATGCAAGGTTGGATGAATCAGCATTGGTTGGGTGCGGGGGTCAATGCCGCATTTCGTCCCCAAATGGAGCAGCTTCGGGAACTGCTCTTCGATGATGCCGGGATTGCGCAACTCCAATCCGGGGGTATCCAACCAGATTCCGCAGGTGCCGTCGCCCGCGTCGATACCGCGGCCCTCCAAACACTCGCGAATGATGGCCGCTGCCACGGAGTCTCGCGGCTTCAACTCGTCGATGAAGCGCTCGTTGTTGGCGTTTAACAAATAACCGCCCGCGGACCGAATCCCCTCGGTGATCAGCGTACCGCCAAGATGCAGCGGATAGGCCAAGCCGGACGGGTGATATTGAAAGGTGTCCAGGTCCCGCAGCTTGGCCCCCAACCGGTAAGCCAGCACCAAGCCATCACCGACCGCGCCGAAGTGATTCGACGTCGGGAAGCTGTTGAGATGGAGACGACCGATGCCGCCCGTTGCAATGATGACCGCCTTCGCCCGGACTAGGCTGAACTGATAGGACTTCAGCGACGATAACACCGCGCCTGCGCAATGGCCGGCCTGGTCCGACAACAGCTCGACCGCGGGACAGTAATCGCGTACCTCCACGTCACTATTGAAGACGGCCTCGCGCAGGACGCGCATCATTTCCAGGCCCGTATAGTCCCGATAATGCAAGACACGAGGGGCCGTGGACCCGCCTGCGCGGCGACTGATTAAGTCGCCGTATTGGTCGAGGTCAAACTGCATCCCTTGCTGGATCAGCCAACGAATGACATCCGGGGCATCTGTGACCATTTGCGCGGCCAAACCGCGGTCGATCTGACCACGCGCCGCTTTAACGGTATCATTGTAGTGCATCTGCGGAGTGTCGTCCTTGTCGACGGATGCCTGAATACCGCCTTCGGCCATTACGGTGTTGCTGTCGCCGAGACGAAGCTTGGTCGCCAGCATAACGCGTACACCAGCACGCGCGGCCTCGAGTGCCGCCGTGCAGCCAGCGCCTCCGCCACCAATGACCAGCACGTCGGTCTCTTCCTCTACCGAGGCGGCAAGGTCGGCCTCGTCGATGCGGGCGTCGCTTTGTAGAATCTCAGCGAGCTGGCGATGACACTTGTCTCCGGCGTTAGCGCCCACGGTCAGCTCGGTGCAGCGGTCCGAGATGTAATCAGGGTGAAAGGTGCGCAGGATGTCTTCGCCGATCTCCGCCGATGGCGGCAGCGGCCTTTCGGCCATCGGCTTGTAGCGCTTCAGCGCCTCGTCATAAGGGACTTTTTTGACCATGATTTAAACCATTCGCTGATTGTGGAGGCGGAGGAATCACTCTTTGACCTGTAGTTCCCCCTTGCGCATCTTCTCCAGACGATTAATCAGATTCGACGGCCGGGTATGGAAATGCGCGGTCACGCGGCGGGAGAATAGCGCTACATGATTTGGCGTAATAGATTCCGGGCAAGCCGTCTGGCAAAGATTACACATAACGCATTCGACAAACTCCTCACCCGCTTCGCGGAAGCGCCCTTCCACCGCCAGTTCGACGCCGCGTTGCACGTCGATTTCCTTAGGGCAGGTTGTGTTGCAGCCGTTGCAATGACGGCAGTGCGCAGCTTCCGGAAAGATATCGTGGAATTTGGCCTGCACATCCCAAGAGATGGGAATGTCCTCCAGGCGATACTTTCGGTGGGCCGCCGCCGGATAGCTTAGAAAGTGGACATCCATGCCCTCGTCGATGAGGAGTTCGCAACCCAATTCAGTGGTCACGTCTTTACGACCGGCTCGGCGAACGAACACGCGACAGGAGCCGCAGACGCCCTGCAGGCAACCGACCCCCTTCACGCGCGGGTACCCGGCATACCAGAGTGCTTGGATCACGGACAGACTTTCTGGAGCGGCAATATCTTGGCCATTAATCCTGAGCGAAATCAAGGATTTTGATGTTTCGGTCATGGTCGGTTAACCCGGTTGTTCCAATTTCTCAGTCACGTTGGGCCGAGTTGCCCAGTTCCAATAGCCCTCCGATCAGCCACCGAGAGGCACAGTCGGCGCGAGCGCGGCGATGGCTAGCCGCAAGCGGCGCCAACCGATTACAATAGCGAGTTTCCCATCGCCTGCTGCCCCGGTTCCCATGTCACAGCTCGACGAGCAACTCGCCAAGCGTCGCACCTTCGCGATTATCTCCCATCCGGACGCGGGCAAGACCACGCTCACCGAAAAGCTGTTGCTGTTCGGCGGTGCGATACAGATGGCCGGAACGGTCAAGGGCCGCAAGGCGGCGCGCCACGCGACATCGGACTGGATGGAGCTGGAGAAGCAGCGCGGCATCTCGGTGACATCATCGGTCATGCAATTTCCGTTCGGCGCGTCCATCGTCAATCTGCTCGACACACCCGGCCACGAGGACTTCTCGGAAGACACCTATCGCACGCTAACGGCGGTGGACTCAGCGTTGATGGTGATCGACGTCGCCAAGGGTGTCGAGGACCGCACGATTAAGCTGATGGATGTCTGCCGGTTGCGCGATACGCCGATCCTGACCTTCGTCAACAAGCTCGATCGCGAGGGCCGCGATGCCGTCGAGATTTTGGATGAGGTTGAGGATATTCTGAAGATTCGTTGCGCGCCGATCACCTGGCCCATCGGGATGGGCAAACGCTTTAGAGGCGTCTACGATTTGCGTCACGACCGCACTCATCTGTTCAGCGCCACCCATAGCGGCAAGATCCAGACCGGCGAGGTGATAGAGGGTATCGACAACCCGCGCATGGATGAACTGCTTGGCGATCAGGCGGCGGAATTGCGCGAGGAGATGGAGCTGGTGCGGGGCGCCAGCGATCCGCTGGACCTGGACGCCTATCGCGCCGGCAAGCAGACGCCGGTGTTCTTTGGCTCCGCGATCAACAATTTCGGCATCAAGGAGTTGCTAGACGCGTTTGTCGAATACGCCCCGCGACCGCGCCCACGACCGACGAGTCAGCGCACCGTTGAACCAAAGGAGACCAAATTCACCGGCTTTGTCTTTAAAATCCAGGCGAACATGGACCCGGCGCATCGCGACCGCGTCGCCTTTTTGCGCGTCTGCTCCGGCAGCTACACCCAGGGCATGAAGATGCGCCATGTGCGCATCGGCAAGACCGTGCAGGTGCCCAACGCCATCACCTTTCAGGCCGACGAGCGTCGGCGTGTGGAGGAGGCATGGCCCGGCGACATCATCGGCCTGCACAACCACGGCACCATCCAGATCGGCGACACCTTCACCGAGGGCGAAGACCTGAAGTACGAGGGCGTCCCTTATTTTGCGCCGGAGCTGTTTCGGCGCGTGGTATTAAAAGATCCGCTCAAGACCAAGGCGTTGCAGAAGGGCGTGCTGCAACTGTGCGAGGAAGGCGCGACCCAGGTGTTCCGGCCGCTCAAGAACAACGATCTGATCCTCGGCGCGGTCGGCATCCTGCAGTTCGACGTGGCAGCCTATCGTCTGAAGGACGAATACGGCGTCGAGGCCGTGGTGGAGCCGGTCAACGTGCACACCGCTCGCTGGGTCAGTTGCGATGATCCCAAGATGCTCGCCCGCCTGAAGGAAAAGGCCTACGAGAACCTGGCACTCGACGGCGACGAGCAGCTGGTCTATCTGGCACCGACGCGGGTCAACCTGCAACTGACCGAAGAGCGCTGGCCCGATGTGCGCTTTCTGGCGACGCGCGAGCTTTGATGAAGCCAGCCGCCCCCAACCGCTTCGAGTTGCTGGTGCCCGGTCTGCTCGGTCCAATACCGAGCGACCCGGCAGCGCTGCCGCCGGGGCAACGCAGCAAAACCCCGATGCTAGATCTGCTGCTGGCCCGCGGTCGACCGTCGGCGGTTGCCGACGGCAATCAGAGGCTCGCGGGCCGGCTGCTGGAGCGCTTCGGCGCCAATGCCAGCGCACCCTATTGTCTGGCCGCCGACGACCCCGACTGGGACCGCGGCGGTTATTACATGCACGCAGACCCGGTCCACCTGCGCCCAGACCGCGATCTGCTGCGGCTATTCGACGCCCGGCATCTCGGCATCAGCAGCGCCGAGGCGCAGGCATTGGTGGCCGAGCTTAACGCGCATTTCGCCGCGGACGGCCTGCGCTTTATCGCCCCGATTGCATCGCGTTGGTATCTACACTGCGAGCACCCACCGGCGATTAAAACCCAACCGCTGGAAGGGGTGATCGGCCAGCATATCGACGGACTGCTGCCGAGCGGTCCGGATGCAGCCCGTTGGGCCAGCTTGATGAACGAGGCGCAGATGCTGCTGTTTCAGTCCCCGGCCAACCAGCGCCGCGAGAACGAGGGGCGACCGGCCGTGAACGGGCTCTGGACCTGGGGCGGCGGCCTCTGGCAGGTGCCCACTGGCGCCGATCTGCCGGCACTGGTCCGAGCCCAGTCGCCGCTGGCGCAAGGGCTGGCCGCGGCCGCCGACCTCGCCGTCGAGGCACCTAGGGAGGTCTGGCGGCCGCGGGATGGCATACAACTCGCGGATTGGCACCAGCTCCAAGACGCAGTGCTCGACACCGACGAGTTGGCCTGGGCTGCCGCGGCCGAATCGCTCGATCAGGGACTCGCGCCGCTCGTCGATGCGCTTCGCGCCGGGGACCTCCAGCGGATCAATATCGACAGCTGCGATGGTCATTGCTGGTCCATCGAGCGCGCCGATCTGCGAGCATTTTGGCGTCCTTACTGGCCCAGCCCTTGGCGCCGACCGCCAACGCTGGCGCGTCGCGTCGCTCAGAGCCAGCTCTCAGCCTCGCCACCCTGACGACAGCCACCGTCAGGCAGCCCTCGACCGGCTGTCTAGTCAGGATGCAAGAACAAGCTGTCTAGTCAGGGTGCAAGAACAACCTGAACAGATAGGTTGGAACAAGCGCAGTGGTTACACCGCTTCCAGGAGCCCCTTTCAGGTCTTCCAATGCTTTACTAGGCAAGCTGCCGATTAGATCGATTACTTCGGTAACTTGTTCTTGACCCGTTACTGTTCGTACTCCAACCTGCAAACTGCTCTTTCACCAATGCCCAGTGCCCGGCTCACCCTTAAACGGCCCGACCACGTCGTGAGTGATCCAGCCACCATAGTAGCCACCGGCCTGTGAGCGGACCGGCTCGCCGTCGACCAGGCAGCGCAGCAGCGACGGATAACAGGCATACCAGCCGGCGATGCAGGCGGCATCCTCCAAGGCTTTGGGGTAGCGCCAGATGGCATTTTCAATGCGTTCGTCATCGGTCTGCACGTGGAAGTATTCTGCCTCACCCTTCCACTCGCAGTAGGTGCGACGCAACGACTGACGCAGTTTCGTTCCGTCGACCGTGTCGGCCGGCAGGTAGAAGGCGGGCGGGCCACCAGTTTCCAGTGCTCGGATGGAGGCCTTGGTGCTGGCGATTAGGCTGTTATTGGCGTAGACCTCAATGCGACGTGAGTCCGGAACATAGGCAGGTGGGCGTGGATAGTCCCAGACGGACTCTTGGCCTTCGGTGGGCTGGACTGCGAACGCCGGGCGTTGTTGCCCGCGATAGGTCCAAAGATGACGAGCGCGTTCGAGTTCCGCTTGGCTTGGTTTCATTGATTGACTTTTAAAGCTGAAGTTTGAACTAGGCAGAGCTAGGGTGTTGACGGCAGAGGATCGCACCTCAGTGACTTCGCAGGCCTGGGCCTTGGCCCTTGAACCAACAGGTTTTGAGCAAGCCGTCGAAGCATGCTGGTTGTCGTTGGCGTCGCGTTTTCCCTGCCCCTGCTATCCGCCTCTCTGACCGGTCCCAAATTCTTAGCTAAGACTTCAAACTTCAAACTGCCGCATCTACCAAGGTCGGCGCCAAGACGCGCAACAGGTCCCCGGTGGCCAGCGAGATGATATAGCCGCGCTTACCGCCATTGATATAGAGGCGCGGCAAATCAGCGATGGAGCGCTGGCAAAAGACAGGCATCGCGGTGCGCGTACCAAAGGGCGAGGTACCGCCCGTCTGATAGCCGGAATGCTTCTCCGCCACCTTCGGCTCGCAGGGCCGCACGCGCTTGGCGCCGATCTGCTTGGCGAGCTTACCGGTGGCCACCTCACGGTCGCCGTGCATCAGCACCACCATGGGCTTGCGCTGCTCATCTTCCATGATCAGCGTCTTGATCACCTGATGCTCGTCGACGCCGAACTGGACGGCAAACTCATGCGTCCCACCGCCGCTATAGTCATACGGGTGCCCATCGAATGCCACAGCTTCGGCCCGCAACCCGCGGACGGCTTGGGTGACCGGTTCTTTCTTCGCTGCCATCAATCGCTCGCCTGCCTTCGTGGTTCAAAAGGATAGTGAAGTTTGGTAGCACACCCTCCCGGTGAGCAGCTCGGTCGAATAGCCCAGGTCAACGGCCGCTGTTTTTCTTCATGTTCTTCTTCGTGCGCTTCGTGTTCTTCGTGGTGAACTGCTCTTTCTAGGTTTATCCATTCCCCCCAGGTATCCGCGAGCGGCCATCCCTGTCGCTGACAGCCTGTCCCACCACAGAATCAGCCCAATCCTCGCCTCGGGAGGACAGCACCAATGCCGTCAGACACAGAATGCTGGCCGTTCCGGATCACCCAGCCACCGCTCGGAACTGCGGCAGGCTTGACAACACCAGCGGATTTTTCGGCGACACGGCCAGCCTGGTCCAATGAACGGACGGCAAGCTCTACGAGGATTGCGCAAATTCGCCGCTCGGCTGTTGATGGATTGGCGGGGCCTGCAGCAGCAGGCCTCGCCCAGTCGTTAATCTACCGACGTCGCGCGCGCCCTGATTGCCGTGCCGTCTTTTGTTTCCAGGGTCAGCTTGCCCATGGGCGGCATGCGGAACACGTAGATTTGGTCGAGCAATTCGGTCAGCTGCGCTTCCTGCGCCATCACCACGTCTTCGCAGACCCTGCGGGTCGTGCCGATCGCCGCGATTTCCATCAGCGCACCGTCCACAGTGTAGCTGCTGACCAGCTGGTTGCAGCCACCGGTGCCAGCCAGACGCCCATTGGGGAAGAACTGCAGCGTCACTGGTGCGCCTGTGAGTATTTCTTTGCCCGCGATGCTGCTGACAGCCCATTCCGGCCCGACAAGCGACGGGTCGCCGGTCACGAGAATGTTCCGGCGGCCCTCGCTGATCAGCGAGCAGTGCAGCGTGAATTCCTGCGTGCTGAGCCGTTCCAGATAGCCTTCGAAAACATCGCAACTCAGGATATTGTCTTCGGACGCCAGCCGCGCAGATCCAACGTTTATGTTGACCTTGGGGGGTTCGCTTACAAAGGCGTCGTCAATTTCCTGCGGTGCTCCGCCGGACAGATCAACCACACCGGGCGCCGCCGCTATCTGAAGCGCGTGATTGCCAAGGTCGATTTCACCACTCTCGTCCGCGCGCTCCCGACCCGCAGGCGATGGATGCACGAAATAGGTCAGCCGCAGCACGACCTCTTCGGAGGTTTCCGTGAGCTGCTCCAAAGCCGCGGGCGAGAAAGAAAGGGCAACGCTCGGGCCGCGCGCGGTGTCGTCTGCCAGGGCGACCATCGGAGACAAGCTTGCGGCCAAGAGTGCCGCTGCTGCGGCGTATGAGTTCGTCTTTCGCATATTTATACCTTACTGTGAACATCCCGCGCCGATATTATTCAGGCGCAAGTCGGTATCCTCAGCCCTTGATCTCATCCGGAACCGCAGCAGACCAGCGTTTTATCTCGATATCGGCGCACTGCGGGCCGAATCTCCCCGTTTCCTTTCCTGTCGCATCCAATCGAACGACGAAGCACGCCAGAATTCCCGTCATTGGCCCATTGCGGCACGAGCGCCGCCGGACCGCGCTCGGCTCAAGCGCGATCTGAATCCAGTTCGCTGTCATTCAGGAATGCAAACCAATTCGCCTGACCGGAGGCGCGCGGCTTTCTGCCCACAGGCCAGGAAGATCCTTGCTGGCCAGGTGATTCAGGATCCGCTCGATCACTGGCGGATCTTCAGCGCAGGCGGGAACGCAAGGGCGGTTTGCCCGCAGGGCAAGAAGCCCTGGAGTGGAGCCGTCGCGCGTGCTCGCGATGATCTGGACCGGTCCACGCACGGGCAGCCTCCAGCAAGGCGCTTCTTGCCCGCGGCAAACCGCACCTCGCCGCCGGCCTGTGCTGCACTTCGGGTTTGTCGCGCTGGCAGGCTTTGACCGCGACGGCCGCATGTAGAGAAAAGCCAGCCACGTTGCCGGGACCGCCGGTCGCCCCGTCCTGCAGATCGAAAGTCGGCAGGGTCTGGAGGGTGAATACCTTGCGACCTCGATGCGGGCCCACAGCGATGCGGTAGGTGATGGAGTGGCCTACCAAATCCGGCATCGGGTCGTCTTCGTCCAGCACACCGCTAAAGTCGAGCTGCTCGGTGTCGCGCGCCAGCAAGCCTTCACGTTCCAGCAGCCGCCCCACCCGGACAGCGATGGTGTGAGCCAATTGCGTCAACTGGGCCGACGTCGGTTCGGCTCAATCCAACGCCACTACTACGGTCAAGCGTTACGGATGTATCTGAGCCCATTTCTTGATACCAAATGGCTAAAATACTCCACTACATGGCGTACACTGTCGATTGGGCAAACTTCAAGCCAGTCCAAAAGCTCGTTTGACATTAGACTTGTTCAGGTAATACAGAATCAATCCAGAAATTAAGAGGCTCAAAATGCTGATTACAATACCGTCTTGAAAAAAGGTGACGATGCCGTGGATGATGTTAAGTACCGTCCAGAGTATCGCTAGCCACCAGCCCCAACCCTTGAGCGCAAACAGTCCATAACTAGCTATTAGGCCGATAACACCTAGGATGAGCGCCACCATCCCAAGCCCAGATATAACGGCCCCTCCGCCTCCCGCTTCCGGACTTTCTGTAACCACACCAGAAGCGAAAATTAGGCCACCTAAAAACACGATCGAAATACCCATTAATAGCGTCAATGCTGAACCAATTAGCTGAAATACCGCTAAAATTGTGACGCCTGTAGGTCGTTGATCTGCCATAATATCTAAACCTCATTTGATATAGAACAAGCTATTGTCTACTAGAAAATGCCTAGTCCTAGCAAGCTTTTAAGCTTTCGATTTTCACACTGGGGTTAAGGCTTTGAGTATAGGAACTATAACCACCCTTTTCCGCCAATTCTACGCCAACGCGGGACACCCAGACAATCGAGCTGTCTGCGTGGGCCTACACATCGTCGGCCTCCCCAAGTGCGGCGAAACGCTCGAACTTCTCGCCCGCCAGTGCCATCAACTCCGGGACCGCCGAGAGGTACCAGTAGGTATGAACAATCTTGGTGTGGCCCAAATAGGTCGACAAGGCCAGCATCATTTGGTCGAGATCGGCGCCTTCGCGATGCCAATCCATCAAGCGTTGGACGGCAAAGGTATGGCGATCATGCAGGCGTGGTGCGGCATGCGCGCCGCGATTGGGCCAGTTGAGGTGATCGCGCAACCGATTGAAGACACGATGCACTTATCGGTCGCCAAGCGGTTGCCCCAGACCGCGACTGCCGGTGAAGAACGCGGTGTCATCCGTCGTCGGCACAGCGCGCTGGCGGCGTAGGCGGAAGCGTGCCAGCGCGTCGACCCTGCTGGGATGCAATGGCAGCTGGCGGGAATTGGCGAACTTGCTTTCGCGCACGCTCAGCATCCCGCGCTTGAGATCGGCGTCGGCATCCTGCACATGAAGGGCCTCGCTCACGCGCAACCCGGTTACCGCCATCAGACCAAACAAGGCTGCGAACGTCGCCGATGGTCAGCGAGCGGTGACGCAACAGATCGTCGACCTCTTTGAGCGAACTCCCATGCTCCACGAGACGGCAAGCGAAGGTGTGTCGCAGTCGATGCGATCCGNAAGACGGCAGACCGCTGCGCCGAAAGGTACGCGCGATCACCTTCTGAACGGCGCATGAGGTCATGGGAAGATCGTGCGGCGAGCAATAGCGCACAAAGACCGCTGCACTGGCGCTCGTCGGGCGCTCATGCCGCAGATAATCGGCCAACGCCTCCCCGGTTTCGACCGGCAACGGCAGCATATCCTGCCGCGGCGATTTGGTTCCCCGCAGCGTCACCGTACCGGTGCGCTAATCGATGTCGCTGATCATCAGAGCGGCGATTTCGCCGGCCCGCAGCCCCAGGCCCAGACCGCACCGAACGATCGCGTAACCGCGCTTCGGTGAGCGCTGGACCTCGGAGAAGGAACCCAGCAACTGCGCGACCTCCTCTTCCGTCAGTGTCTTCGGCAAGGTCGCCAGCGTCCAGTGAGCCGAAGATGCGATGACGGCGGCCAACGCTCCGACCGCATCACCGCAGGTGCTGCGATAGCGCAGGTAGCTGCGCAACCCGGCGGCGACAGCGGAGGCGTGGGAAGGCGTCTTACGCGCATCCAGTTCGTGGGCGAGAAACTGCCGGATGCCGGCCGGGTGCAGATTGGCGATCACGACGCCTTCGTCTGCGAACTGTTGATACAACAGCCGGCCTGTAGTGCGTCAGTAGTCACGACCTGTGCCTGGCGACAGTCCACGCACGTCGCGTAGGTGTGCATCGTAGCGGCGTAATTCGTCGCCGATTGAATCCGAGGCAAGCGTGGTTGCCGCGCTGGGAGCGGGAAGATGTGTATCGGTACTCATGCTGGCCTCCTAAACAGTGGAGACCGCACTTCAGAAGACCCGCGCGATTATGTCGAGCATTTAACCGCGAGGACGCGAGACTTGCCGCTTCAAACCTCGCCCTATGCGAACGTCAACAACGAACCTTTGCATAATCGGGAACTTTGCATAACGACCCTTATGTAAAGCTTTACATAACAGTCGATTCCGGACCTTGCCAACAGCTCTTGGAAGGCGCCGCAGTATGGGCAGGATAGCCGGTGGCGAGGCGGGCGAATCTTAGAAGTTCGTGACGGAATATTGCTGGAAACACCGAACGCAAGGCGTCATCAACGGGCTTGCTTTGAAGGCCGATGTGGTCCGCCGTTGGCCGATGACCAATCTGCTGGACGTGCTCAAAGAGACCGATCCGCGGGTCGGTTTCACCCTGGCCTTCCACAGCCCGACGCCGCGAGAGCACCTCGATCGCGATGCGCTGCAGTACCGCCTCGAGCGCCATGCCACCTGCATCTACTCCCAGCTCAAGACCTGCTCTTCCTCGGAGGTAGCGGCCATGATCCAGGGCGTGCTGCGCCACTGCACCGAGCTGGAGGTCGACCGCCACTACGTCGACAACCACGGCCAGAGTATCGTCAGGTTCGCCTTCTGCCGGCTCCTGGGCTTCGAGTTGCTGCCGCGACTGAAAAAGATTCACAGTATGGCCGGCGCGAGATCAATGAGGGTCTGAATGTCGTCGAGAACTGGAACAGCGCCAACGACTTCATCCTTCGACCCCTAGGTCGACGCAAAGCTGGTTACTTGATCTCCGAGCGGCTCAGATTATCGCCTTCGAAGATTGTCGCAGTCTCCTCGCCAGGATCAGCAGGCCAGGACCTGAAAACTCAAAACTCGTTACGAACGGCTAACCAGTATATATTGCCTTATCGTCTCTCATCCGTTGCCGCCCGCCGGGCACCGCTCGATCGACATGACACAACCATCACCGCAGACTGCCTTTGCCAGCGGCCGGCGCATTCTACAGATGCTGCGAGCCGCGCGCCTGCTTGGGCCACTGGCCGCGGTCGCGCTGACCCTAATCGCCGCACTCTCGCTGTTGCTGCTCAACATGGGCACCCCGGCGCTGGCCTGGCCCAAGTTCGTCTGCCTGGGTTTCCTGCTCTCGGGCATCGCTGCCGCGATATTGGTGGCCATCCGCCTCAAGACGCAACTGTTGCAACCCTTGGTGAGCCTGGAAGACTCGGTGGCCCGCGTCTGTCAGGGCGAGCCCGGCGCCAGTCGCTCGCTGCACAACGCCGGCGTGCTCGAGATCATGGCCGAAGGCATCGGCTCGCTGAATGCGGAGCTGACCGACCTGTACGAGGACATGGACAGCCGTGTCGCCCGTCAGACCATGCGCCTCGCGCAAAAGACCGCTTCGCTCAAGATCCTCTACGACGTGGCCGCCGAGATCACCCGCGCCGACACGCTGGACGATCTATTACTGCACTTTCTGCGCACGCTGAAAGAGATGGTGAACGGCCGCGCCGCGACGGTGCGGCTGATGTCGACCGACGGCAGCGCAAGGCTAGTCGGTTCCATCGGTCTCGACGATGACCTGGTTCGGCAGCCGGATATCGCGCCGGTGGACCTGTGTCTGTGCGGCACCGTGCTCTGCCCCGGTAACATCGTCTGCGATAACGACCAACGCTACTGCTCGCAAGTCTACGGACGGCACATGTTCGATAGCGACCAGATCGAGGTCGTCACCGTCCCATTGCTGCACCATGATGAATTGCTCGGCGCCTACGGTATCTTTGTCGAGCGCCCCGGCGTGAGCGCCCGCGAGGACATTATGGAGCTGCTCTCCACCATCGGCCGACATATCGGCATGGCGGTAGCCAAGCATCGCTCCGATAACGAGGCGCGACGCCTGTCCATTGTCGACGAGCGTGCATCGCTAGCACACGAACTGCATGACTCTCTGGCGCAGACCTTGGCCAGCCTGCGGCTTAAGGTACGCATGCTCGCGGACGCATTGCATGACACCAAGATCTCTGCGGAGGCCAAGGCCGACCTGAACCGCATCCGCAACGGCATCGACGAGGCCCATGGCGAACTGCGCGAGCTGATGTCGAGCTTCCGCGCACCGCTGGACAGACGCGGACTGGTGCCGACGCTGGAGGACATCACGCGGCGCTTCGGCAAGCAGACCGGCGTTCATAGCCTGTTCCAGATGAACTGTCGCCCGTTCGAGGTGACGCCGGTCGAGGAGATGCAACTGGTGCGCATCGCCCAAGAAACCTTGAATAACGTGCGCAAGCATGCCCAAGCGCAGACCGTGCGCGTGCTGCTCACACGCGAGCCCGGCGGCGAGCACGTGCTGCTGGTGGAAGACGACGGCATCGGCTTCAGCACGCCACCGCGAACGGGCCGGCCGGGGGAGCACATCGGGTTGTCTATCCTGGAGGAACGGGCACGACGCATTGGCGCTCGCATCGAAATCGACAGCGAGCCGGGTGAAGGAACCCGCATGGAGCTCTGGTTCCAACCCGCAAGGCAGAACAGCGGCGACGCGGCGGAGCAGGCAGCATGATGCGCGTCTTGCTGATCGACGACCACGCCCTGTTCCGGATCGGGCTGCTGGAACTCTTGGAACGGCGCGGCATCGAGGTGATCGACGCGGTAGGCGACACCGACGTCGGCATGCACCTGGCCCGCGACTGCGCGCCGGACGTGGTGCTGCTGGATCTGCGCATGCCCGGTCCTGGCGGCATCGAAGTCTTGAAGCGCATGCGCGCCGAGGGCAGCGATCGGCGTGTGGCCATGCTCACCACCAGCACCGACGAGCCGGACGTCATCGCATCGCTGCAATGCGGCGCCAACGGCTACCTGCTGAAGGACATGGAGCCGGACGATCTGGTCGCCGCGTTGGAGGACATTGTTGCCGGCAAGACCATCGTCGCCAACGAACTGACCGGCGTCCTTGCCCGTGCCGTGCGTCAAGATAAGGAGACGGCTGAACCGCGCCTAGAAACCATCTTCTCCAACCTCACGCCACGAGAGATGGAGATCCTCTGTCATCTGGCCGCCGGCAAGAGCAACAAGGCCATCGCCCGCGACCTTGGCATCTCCGACGGCACCGTCAAGCTCCACGTCAAGGCCATCCTACGCAAGCTTGATGTCCATTCCCGCGTCGAGGCCGCGGTCATCGCGGTCGAGCAGGGCCTGTGCACGCGTGAGAAAAGCGAATAAGTCCTGCACCGCGGGACGGCATTGATGTGCGAGGCATCAAGCGCCCTGAAGAATCCCGGCGACCGCCGACCTCAATTCCATCCGCTCCACCAGGACCCTAGAGTCAAGCCGCGCCCAAAACCCGTCGCCATCGCTCGCTAACTGAATGGCATTGCCCGCCAATCCGGTTGACGATCCTCTTGGCATCCGCCACATAACCCAGGCTATAAGTAGGGCAACGACAACAATCAGCAGGGGACTAAACGATGAAGAATTTTTTGCAACTGATCCGCAGCTGCCTCACCGAGGTAAAAGAGATCATGCCCTGGGATCTGGCAGACCGACTGAACGAAAACACCGACCTGCTGATCGTCGACGTGCGCGAGCCCGACGAGTTCGCGGCCATGCACATCAAGGGGTCTCTAAACGTACCCCGAGGCATCCTGGAGTCCGCCTGTGAGTGGGAATATGAAGAGACGGTGCCGGAACTGGTACAGGCCCGCGACCGCGAGGTCGTCGTTGTCTGCCGTTCCGGCTACCGCAGCGTGCTGGCGGCCCACTCCATGCAAGTGCTCGGCTACAGCAATGTCGCATCGCTGCAAACCGGCCTACGCGGCTGGAAGGACTACGAACAACCCCTGACCAACGCCGCCGGCCAGGACGTGGACCTAGACGACGCCGACATCTACTTCACCCCCAACCTCCGCCCCGACCAACTGCGCCCGTAGGAGCGCCGCCCCCGGCGCGACCACCCCCAGCGCGGCCACCCCGCCCGTAGGAGCGCCGCCCACGGCGCGACCACCCCCAGCGCGGCCACCCCGCCCGTAGGAGCGCCGCCCACGGCGCGACCGCCCCAAAGATCGCGCACCGGAGCCAATCGCAACAGGCTGATGTCCCGTCACCTTCGCAGACACCCATGCGCGCATCAAGCTGGTTCGGGGACGACGCGAAAAGCTCTCGGCGCGGATCGGAACCCTTGGCCTTGCCGAGTTGGCGATTGTCCTGGACTAGGTCAAAGGCTCCGGGGGCCATGATTAACCCGGCCGCGCGAGCAACGCCACCGCGGCGCCCAGGATTAGCAGCAGGACGGTCGCGATGGACCAGCGACGCAGGCGCTTCTCGGCGCCGTCGATGGCAGTTTGCTCTGCGATGCCTCGGGCGATTTGCCCGGTAACCCCTTGAAACCTGTCTCGCCAAACGGCGATGCCTGCCCCGAGCTGGTCGAAAGCGACGACGAGCCCGGCGATGGCGCGCTCGATCAGAATCAGTAGATCACCGGCCGGGACGCGCCGCCAGCGCGCCAGTGCCGCGGCGGCGGCAAAACCGACGCCGCCCCCCCCGAACAGCGCGGTCATCGCTGGGATGACCGGATCGACCGACCATGCATCCACGGTTAAGAGGACTTCGACCCTGGACGGGATCGCAACCAGGGCCAGACACAGGCCGCTGGCGACCAGCAGGGCGGCAGTGCGCTGGTCAGGACCAGGCACCGGTCGCCGTTCGGCGTCCATCGGCAGTCTCGCCGATGCCCCAAGCATGATACCGACGCAAGCGAGCGAGCCCATGATCGGCCAGTGCAGGACGTCGCTGCTGGCGGCCGCGGGCAGCATGGCGCCGAGTACCGCCAGCATGGCGAGCAGCGCCGAGAGCAGCGCCAGCGCCTGGGCTTCATGGCGTCCGTGCCGGCCCGAGACGCCGCCCGCGAGCAGCAGCGCGGCGACGCCGAGCCCGAACAGCGCTGTCGCTGACGGTAGGACGCCGATCAAGGCGGTGCTGGACGCCGGTACCGCCAGCCCCAGCCCGAGCAGTCCCAGCCACAAGCTGGAGAGCGCCGACAGCGCATAGGCCGTGCGCGCCCGCGGCGAGGCCTGCAGCAACCCGACCGCCACCGCCCAGACGCCACCGACCAGGGCCAGCCAGGACAGCGCTGCCCCCGCCAACGGCCAAGCGGGGCCGCCAAGGGGCAGCAGCCGTAGCAGCGGCAACAAACCGGCGGCAAGGACGAAGGCCGTCGCCGGACCCAGCGCTCGCGAGGGTGCCTCTGCCATCGTCGGTGCCAACCAATAGTGCAGACCCATCAGGCCTGCCTTGGTGCCGAAGCCCAGCAGCAGTAGCGCAAACAGGATGTTGCGACTCTCAAGCTCGACCAGCGCCTCGCCTAACGCCTCGAAGTCCAGCCCAGCACCTGCCTGCACCAGCAGCAGCGTGGCCTCCAGGAGCAGCAGGTCGGCAACAACGACCGATGCCAGCAGCACGCGGCTGCCGCGGCGACCGCCGAGCAACCCATAGAGCGGATAAGCCGCCAGCACGGAAGCGGTCAACGTGGATGGCAGATCGCTGGCAAGCGGCAGCCAGAGGGCACCCGACATGGCGAGCAAGAAGGCGACCGCCCGACGCGGCTCGCAG
>JGI12048J13642_10166530_pt1 | contig 18164 bp, 16 predicted proteins | sample ElkSlonscriptome_16_FD_13642 | JGI IMG/M metagenome (IMG submission 13642)
TTTTAACCCATTTTTTTGCTGGTTACCGACAACTGTACTAACAACATTGCAACCCGCGGTTAATGGCAAATTGCCATTGTCGGCAACCCGCTACTGAAAGGATAAACGAGCAACTTGCTTTGCCAGTCATCACTAATGATCAGCGGCCAAACTATAAATAACAAGCGCTGATTGAGTGATAAAAGTCAGGGTACTCAGGGATGATGAACAGGGATGATGAATCTTGTGTTTACAAGATAGAGAACAGCACCCATCATGATGGTTATTTCGTGGTATTGTTAGTTAAGTAGCCCAACTGAAGTGCTTGTACTTTGAATTCGATGGGCATTAACAATGGATAGACTACTGGGAAATACTGACACACTCTCCACCTTGCCCGATACAGCGGGCAGGATAGGGGACCTGTTGGAGTGTCAACGGCCAGACATCGACGAGTTGCTGGAAATATTCAACGTCGACCCTACACTGACAGCCAAAACACTGAAAATAGCGAACCGGGTTTTTAGTCCTCGTAGTTCTCGCATTGATTGTATTTCACACGCCTTCAAAGTAATTGGCGATGAAGTGGTGTATGAGTTGGCCTCATCCCATCGAGAACTTAATGAACAGTCCGCACAGAATATTGCTTGCATTGATTTAGAACGGTTTTGGCGACAGTCTTTGGACACTGGCTTAATTGCGCAGGAGCTTGCCAAAGAACTAGACGTCCCTCATTATAAGCGTTTTTACGTGGCCGGTTTACTGCTCAACCTGGGCGAGCTGGTCTGTGCCGAACAGCAACCTGAACTGGCCGCCAAGGCGTCGATTGATAATGTAAGTACGACGACCTTACCGTGGATCAAACAAAAAGAGATATTTAACTACACCTACGCCGACTTGAGCCGCGAATTAATGAAGCGTTGGAATATTCCATTGTCTATCAGCGAAGTCATTGGGTTTGTCCACCAATCCGGTGACAGCGACCTCGGTAAATCGGCCAAAATACTGTATGTAGCGTTACTGGCATCGCTAAGTATCGGCGATAATCGCTTCCCATTGCAGTCGACGGTCACCGGCTTTGATCTTAAGGCCATCGGTGCAAGCCGGGAACAGCTGGAGATCGCAATGGAGAGTGCCAATATGGAAGCTTTTTATGCCATGTCGGCCATGGACCCACTTTCGATGGTGATCCTGTAGTTTATGTTGTTCGCTGATCGCCAATTGATGCTGTGCTGAAGGCGTCTTAAGTTAACGCACGGCCGTTCTCAGCAAAAATGTGGCATTGCTGAGAGTTCAATACCAGCTTTACCGGCATGCCTACTTGCAATGGGGTGTCTGCTGACTCTCGGACCAAAATAAAGTCTTCACTATCTTCCTGTGCCAGGTAAATAAAAGATTCATTACCCAGATATTCCCGGTTGACGATGGTTAGTGGCTGGTCATTACTAGCGACCACTCGCGTATTTTCCGGGCGCACGCCGATAACAACTTCATCGCCTGGTTGTTGCTCACTGCCTCTGATCGGCAAGTTGATTGTGGCTCCATACATAGTGGTTATTTGAGTCAGATCGCCGTCTGTCGATATGATTTTGCCTTGCAGTAAATTCATTTTTGGTGAGCCAATAAAGCCTGCCACAAAAACCGAAGCTGGACTCTCGTATAATTCGAAAGGTGTGCCGGTTTGTTCAATACGGCCTTCGTTTAGAACGACAATTTTATCGGCCAAGGTCATCGCTTCCACCTGGTCGTGGGTCACGTAGATCATGGTCGATCCAAGTCGTTGATGGAGTTTCTTTATTTCAGTGCGCATTTGTACCCGCAAGGCCGCATCCAAATTAGACAAGGGTTCATCAAACAGAAGAATGCTGGGTTCCCGGGCCATGGCACGTCCCATGGCGACACGTTGGCGTTGTCCGCCAGACAACTGTTTGGGTTTGCGATCCAGCAAATTCTCTAACTGGAGTATTTTGGCGGTATTAAGAACGCGCTCCTTCAACAAGTGCTTTTCGGTCTTGGCCAGTTGCAAACCAAAAGCAATATTGTCGTAAACGGTCATGTGAGGGTACAGAGCGTAGGACTGAAACACCATTCCAATCCCGCGTTCTTTCGGCGTTAATAGGTTTACCCGCTGGCCATCCATTAATAAGTCGCCACTATTAGCGTCTTCCAATCCGGCGATTAATCGGAGCAAAGTAGATTTGCCACAGCCAGAAGGGCCGACAAAGACAACAAATTCTCCCTGCTTGACCGAGAGATTCACTCCTTTGATGACACTGACTTTTCCAAACGCTTTTTCTATGTTTCTTAGTTCCACACTTGCCATGGTAGTAACTGCTCGCTCCCGGTGTTCTTCCAAGGTGGTTGTCACCTTTTTCTTTGTTCATTCTGGCTGACTGAATTCATTAGGGCTGGTTTAACCTTTGACGGCGCCGCTGGTGAGCCCGGAAACGATGCGGCGCTGGAAGATCAGTACCAGTATCACCAAGGGCACGGTCACTATCACAGAGGCGGCCATGATAATGCCCCAGGGTAATTCGTAGGCTGATCCACCGCTAATCAAGGCGATGGCGACGGGCACGGTGCGTTGGTCGTCCGTGAGGGTAAAGGTTAGTGCAAACAGAAATTCATTCCAGGCAGCGATAAATGCCAGCAAGCCGGTAGTGGCCATGGCAGGCCAGAGCAGAGGCATAAACACTTTAAACAAGGTGAGCCAGGGCGTGGCCCCATCCACCAGTGCGGCTTCTTCCAGTTCTTTTGGTAGTTGCTTTATAAAGGTTGTGAGTATCCAGACCGTAAAGGGCAGGGTGAAAATAGTGTAGGAAAAAACCAATGCCATGGGATTGTTATAGATATTGAGAGCACGAATGACCTCAAATAAGCCGGATAAAACTGCCACTTGAGGGAACATCGAAACACCGAGGATAATCAGCATTAATGGGCCGCGCCCTTTAAAATGAACCCGACCCAAAGCATAAGCAGCAGTGAGCCCGAACAGCATCGACACCAGCACAACCAGAGTGGCAATCAACACCGAATTGCCAATACTGCTAATAAAGGCTTCCTGATTCAGTACGGTAAGATAATTTTTCCAGTTAACCTGTTCCACCCAGTAATTGACTTCAAATAATTGGGAACTGGTTTTCATTGAGGTGACAATGGCATAGTAAAACGGAAAGGTGGAAAACAAGATGATTAACAGTACCAGACCATAAAATGCTAGCTTACCCAATAGCTTTTTTGCCTGTTTAGATAGGATTTGCTGAGGTGTAGGGTTGAACATGGGCGGTCTCCTGACGATGGTGTTGCTTACAATTTTTCTGTAATGGCGTCGGTCTAGTCGATACGGTTGAGTTGATGGCGGCCCAAATAGAGATAGGCAATCACCAATAACGCTATAATCAAGAACAGCAGGGTTGAGGCAGCCGAACCGTAGCCCACGTCCTGAAATTCGACCAATTGCTGCCTCGCATAGACTGACATCGACATGGTATCGGCGCTATTGGAGGTCAACACGTAGATGACGTCAAACACTCTGAGAGCATCCAAAGCTCTGAAAATCACTGCAACCAGTAGAGCAGGCATAATCAAGGGCAAGGTGACTTTGAAAAACACTTTCACGGGATGAATGCCGTCGATCTTCGCTGCTTCGTAACAGTCGCCCGGCAGCATTTGCAAGGCCGCCAACAGCAGCAAGGCCATAAACGGCGTGGTTTTCCAAATATCCACCATGATCACTGCCCACATGGAGAGGTCTGCATCGGCGGTCCAGGACAGTGGCGCATCAATCAAGCCAATGGACATTAGCATATGGTTTACGATGCCGAATTGATCATGCAACATCCAATTCCACATTCTTGCTGAAACGATGGTCGGAATGGCCCAGGGAATAAGAATGGCTGCCCGCACTAGTCCCCGCAGAGGGAACTGGCAATTTAAGGTCAGCGCAATCATCATCCCCAGTATCAGTTCTACTGACACAGTCACCAGGGTAAAGAACAAGGTATTCCAGACCGAACGCCACCATAATTCATCCGCTAGTACCCCATACCATTCGCCCTCGTCATACTCCAGATAGTTGGCAAAACCGATAAACTGGGTAGTCGTCAAATCAGAGAAGCTGGCATCGGTAAAGCCAAACCAAATCGTCCTTAGTAAGGGCCATCCAGCGACCAGTGCCAGTAGCACCAGCATGGGAATAAGGAACAGCCATGCCGAGCGAATTTTGGTGCGGGTTAAGTTACCGGTAGGGTTAGTAGGGTCGATAACAGGGGGCTGGCGGTTATTGCCGCTCACGTGGGTCTCCTTCGGCACAGTGAGTTTGAGCAGGGATATCCTCCTGTCTCCTATCAATGTCTTATAACAGCTCATGCTGGAATGGCCAAGCACTGTGATAGGATGGGATCGAATAGTGCCTGTTGGAAGCCGTTTTTGGATGAGCACTAGTCTGACTTATAACTTAAGCGCTGAGGCGTTTACTTGCTACTTGCTACATTCTGACTGTGGCTGATTACTTGCTGCTGGATACTTGCCAGCAGGCATTGGTTTGACTGGCTGCGATAGTAGCGAAGCTGGAATTTCCGGAGCAAACATGTTTTGTCCAGTACTACCTCAATAAAAAGCATCCTACCCTTACTGGTTTCTGCCTGTCTGTTATTGATGTTGTCGTTTGGCTATCGCGCCGGTTTTGGTTTGTTTATGCAGCCCATGTCAGACGCTAATGGCTGGGGGCGCGATGTGTTTTCACTGGCGCTGGCGATTCAAAATCTGGCCTGGGGTGTGATCGCGGTTTTTGCCGGGGGTCTCGCCGACAAGTACGGTAACCTCCGGGTTATTCTGGCTGGCGTGTTTTGCTATGCCCTTGGCATGTGGGCGATGGCCTGGTCAGTGAGCGAGTGGCACATTATCTCATCCGCAGGCATTCTGGTGGGTGCTGGCATTGCAGGTACGGCCTTTGGCATCGTGTTGCCGGCTTTGGTGCGGGCAGTGCCAGTGGAAAAACGGGGTTGGGCTTTAGGCCTGGGCACGGCTGCTGGTAGTTTTGGGCAGTTTCTGGTGGTTCCATTCATGCAGGAGTTAATCGAATGGCTGGGGTGGTTTCGTGCCTTGAATTGGCTTGGATTTTCGGCCTTTGTGATGGCACTGTTGGCGATCCCACTGGCACCTTACAGCGGGGCGAACGAATCTAAGGGGTCTGACATAGAAGGCACACTATTGCAGATTTTACGCCGGGCCTTCGCGGTTCGCTCCTACACTTTGTTGGTGCTGGGCTTCTTTGTTTGTGGTTTTCACGTGGCGTTTATCACAGTCCATATGCCGGGCTATGTGCTGGACCTGGGTTTTGAGGCCAGGGTGGGTGCCTGGAGCATAAGCTTGATCGGACTTTGCAACATTTTTGGTGCCTACTATGCTGGCATTATCAGCAGTCATCGGCCGAAGCATAAGCTATTGATGTACATTTATTTATCACGGGTGGTGGTGATCAGTTTATTTTTGCTGACCCCGGTCAGCCTGCCTTCTATTCTGATTTTTAGTGCTCTGATGGGCTTCCTTTGGTTGGCTACTGTGCCACCCACGTCGGGATTGGTCGCTGTGTTTTTTGGCACCCGCTACATGACGTTTCTATACGGAGTGGTATTCCTGAGCCACCAACTCGGCAGTTTCAGCGGTGTCTGGCTGGGCGGTTGGCTATATCAACACTATGGCAGTTATACCGGGGTATGGTCGGTCGCCATTGTGCTCGGTTTATTAGCTGCTCTGCTACATTTGCCAATCGAAGAAAAAGATCGCACCACAGACTTACAAGCAGCTCCTGCTTAGCAGTCAGCACATAACCATCAAAGCGACCAAGACTGAGTGATACCATGAACAGAACATGCGGACAGCAGGGATCGATAGGATCATCGAATGATTAAGGCAATTGTGATGGGTATTGAAGGCACCACTACCAGAAAGGACTTTACTCAAAAAGTACTGGAGCCGTATGCCCGTCAACAAATGGAGCCATTTATTCGCTCTCACTACCCCAACCATCCCGAAGTGTCCGCATTAGTGAAGAAAGTCGCCATTTTCAAGAAGCTTGGGGAAGATGATGTTGACGGCATCTGTGCCCAGTTGCACGAATGGATGGTTACTGAAGCCAGGCTTTCTCTGTTAACCGCCTTGCAAGTTTGTTTGTGGCGTTCGGTGCTGAGGCGGGGCATATTCAAAGGGCATATTTTTTCTGATGTGGCGACCAGCTTCTGGAAATGGCAGTCTAAACAAATTGAACTGCATACTTTCTCCAATGGCAAAACAGAGGCCCAACGACTGATCCTGACCTATTCCCTGGCCGGTGATTTGAGTCGACTGATTGGTCATTTTTTTGACGCCAAAACCGGACCAAAAAACGAAGTGGCTTCGTATCTAACGATAGCTGAAACCATCGGGTTTCATCCCAATGAAGTGATTTATCTTTCCGATGTTTACACCGAATTAAAAGCGGCTCACGAAGCTGGCATGCAGGTTTTTCAAGTGATGCGGGATGAAACTCTTGATTTACAGATAGAATTCCCGAAAGTGAATGGTTTGGATGAAATTGAACTGGAAGACCGCAAGTAGAGTTGAAGCCAGCGTTAATGTAATCAGCGTAAGCCATCGTTTTCTGGAATAATCTGGTGTTACTACGCCTCCGTTTTCTATTGGACTCTGTTGTTGCCGCGCCTTTTACAAGGGGGTTCAGAGGACGATCAATCCGTTTTTGTGTAACCATCGTTGTATTCTTCACTATCCTTTCCATAACAGGCTGTTCCTCTGGCAACTCATCGTCTGCAATGTGGGGAGATTACATCAGCCGCTTGCAGCGAGTGCTGGACACCACGATTGAGGTTCCTGCTGTTTCCCCAGCCACTTATCCCAATCAACGACAATTGAGACAAGATACACAGGCTCTACGCATCAATCTGTTGGATTTTCTGTCCTTGCTGGACTGTGAACTGAACCGGGTGATCGCCACCCGCAACTCCAGTCTTGGCAAGGTCATGCCAGCTAGTCAGCGTTGGCTGTATGAAGTGGATTTGATCAATGCCTTGCAACAGTGCATTGAAAGCTTAAGCAATGAAGATGATTCAGCGGGTGTGGTGGCCGACCTACAATCCATTTTGTCTGCTAAGCAGGCTGAGCTGGGCATTGTTGTATGGAATGCCACCTTTGCCGGCCCTGAATTCCAGCAATTTATGTCGGCCCGGCAAGGGACGTTAGATAGTGATTTTCTGTTCGCCTATTATGGCAATCTTAGTACCGCTTTGGTTCAGTTGGCCCGCTGGATAAATGAGCCAATGGAGCCTGGCGGTTCCGCTGAATATGAGCGCATCAACCAGGAATTGCTGACTTATCCTTTATATGGTCGTTTGATGCTCTCCATCAGAGAGGCCACCCTGAATTTGGAGGCAGTGAGTACAACATTGCGCCGAAACATGCAACAGCGCTCTCTCTGTATCAGCAACAAGCCCACACCTAAAGCCAACATTCTGCGTAACATCCTGGTCAATATTTACACCGCCCGGGTACAGCCCTATATAGCCGAGCTAAGCAAAGCTCATGGGGAGTGGTATCCACTGTTATCGGCAATGGCCAACGAGCTGCCTGCGGAGCCTTTAAAGTCCTATCTTGCCCACCACATTTCGCAACAAGACAATAGTACCTATCAACGCTTTAAACAGGCGTCCGTTCAACATGCAAAGGCATGGACAGAACTATTACAGCAGTGCGGACTCAGGCCGGGCCGGAGTTAGCCTGGCGCTACTGTCAGTCTTGCAGCAGGCGTAGAGATGATCTTTCTATAAAGCTCTTATTTCCGTCAATTATTCAAACACCCGTTTCAGTTATGACTCCGATTGTTTTTTAAACAAGCTATCAAATTCCAAGGTGCTTGTTTTAAAAGTCATTTCTAGCAGCCCAATCTGTTGCCGCTTAGCTTGATAGTTCTATAGCCAGATAATTATGTTGCTTACATTTTTCTTGCAGCCCTCAAAAATACACTAACGCAGTACAAGGAAGTACTGCCAAAATCGATCGCCTAAGCGATTGATTTTGCGAGCAAAGTAAAATCGACATTTTACTTTGCGACTCCGCGAAACGGCATGGAAGCTGTTTCAGGATGAAAACTAACTAAAGAGTGCATTAACAGCGATGCCCTTTGTCTTTCAGAAGCGATACAGAGCCACTGCGAACCTTCAATTGCAACATAGTGTTAAACCCACAGGCTGGCCTGGAATGTTTCCAATTACCTGATACTCTTTTGTTAAGTGTCAGGCCAGTATCGCGCTTTAAAAACCTAAGTTTTTAATACAGAAACCAAGAGTTTTTAAAATAAGTGGACGAAGAGGAATTCGCAGGTGAGTTCTTCGCACGGATTCTCGGATTTTTGCTACATGCATATGAACATTCCCAATACGGTTTAGTTATCAGACGCTTACCAGATACAAACAGAAATGAGATAACAGTTGTGAAAACAATGCTTAGATTGCTAGCCCTTAGTTTTTTGGTTTTTCTCATTCCCCAACAAGCATGGTCGGCGGAGCCATCTCTTAGTGTTGCTGAGGCAATTAACAAGTCGGGGCGACAACGCATGTTGTCCCAGCGGATGATGAAAAGCTATTTAATGGTAGGTTCTGATGTCAAGGTCGATGCCGCTCAGCGACAATTAGATGCCAGCGTGACGCTCTTTGAAGAGCAGCTTCAAGAATTGCGACAATATGCCACCACTTCTAATAGTTTTATCGTGGCTAAAAAGCTGGATGAAGTTATAAAGATCTGGAGCCCTCATCGCCAATTGATTACTGCCAAACCCACCAAGTCAGGATTGTTTGAGCTACTGGCGATGAACCGTCAGCTTCTGGTTGCTTCTAATGAGGTGGTTAAAGCCATTGCCAAACATGCGAACATGGCCAGTGCTGAGTTAGTTAATATTGCGGGTCGGCAACGGATGTTGTCACAGCGCATCGCTAAGGTTTATATCGCGTTGTTTTGGGAAATCAATGATCCCACCCTGAGAAATGAATTTGATGATGCAGTCAAGTTATTTGACGAATCCCTGACCCGGCTCGAAGGTTATGATAAAAACTCACCAGAAATAAAGCGGGCTTTGAGAGACGTTAGGAACCGCTGGAAGCTCTCACAACGTATGTTCAAATTAGAAGATGGTGGCAGCTATGCCCCCTTATTGATGGCGGTCACCACCGAGTCAATTCTTAAAAAGATGAATCATGTTACCGGACTCTACGAGGAGTTGGTGACAGCTCAGGCCAGTCGCTGAGGCGGTTATATTCGAAGCGATTGAGTTTCTGCCTCTCAGTTGGTCTGTCTGTCTGTCTGTCTGTCTGTCTGTCTGTCTGTCTGTCTGAATAAGATTAAACCGGACTCAATAGAATCCAAATCAACTTTTGCTCGTAACCACTGCAAAGAGTAACATCTATCCGATGGCAATGGTTGAGGGTAAAAGGCGTGCTATTAAAGGTTAGCTTGTTATTATCGTTAGGGTTATTGGCGGCTTGTACCAGCCCACCGACGGTTACTCAGGATACTAATCAACTCCCACTTTGTGGCCCATTCCCTAACTGCGTGAATAGTGAAAGCGGCACGGAAGGTCAGGCCATTGAACCCATTCGCGGGGATAATTCTCAATGGCAGCAGCTCAACCAGTGGTTGGTAAAGCAAGAGAGCTGGGAAGTTATTGTTAGTTATCCGTCACTGGTGCATGCGGTGGCCAAAACACCGACCCTGGGCTTCAAAGACGACGTTTTGTTTCGCTATGATTCAGATCAGCAACTCATTCATGTGCGATCCTCTTCGAGAATCGGCTACAGCGATATGGGCGCTAATCGGAAACGCATCGAGCAGGTCAGATTACTATTGGAGATGCCTTAACAAGCACGCTCAGCGGGGGTGTTAGATTTGGAACCGGATAAGTTGGTTCTGGCATGGGTAAATGCTTGCCATTCTAAGGCTGACAAAACTTTACAATTGCTCTTGCGAGGCTTTGCACCCCCCGACCCATGAGTATGGTGTAGTGATTGGTATCCTCCAGCGTTTGCACCTCAAGTGACGGCGCTTTTTGTAATACCGCCGTTACCAATTCCATCGGTAGTAGAGGTGTCGGTTCGTTAAGCAGGCCACGGGTTGCTCTCACTAGTAACATGGGTGAGTGGACTTGCTTGATCCGTTCATGCGCTTGCGGAGAAATAGGTCCTTTCCCATCGGTTAAAACAGCATCTTCACAGATTCGCGGAGTTAACTCCGGGGGCTCTCCACCCAGATCGTACACAAGATATTGCTCGATATAATCGCTCCAGTCCTCAGCTAAAGCGGGGTGTTGGCGCCAAAACTCAAAGTAAGCGGCGTTGGAGGCAAAGGTTTGTTGCAACCGGGCCAGCGCTGGCCCAAGTACCAGCTTCAGGAAATCCTCAGGCGCAACGCCCACCGGGGCTGGTAATCCGGGGCCGCCATCAATTAGCACCAGACGGTCAGCCTGGTCTGGGAACTGAGCCGCGTACTCAATAGCAATGTAAGCGCCAAGAGAATGCCCGAGAATAAGCGCGTGTTGCAGTTCTAAATACTCTGCAATTCTGACAACATCCTGCGCATGGGCTTCGAGTCCAAATGGATGTGGCAAGTGTTGACTACCACCACGCCCCCGTAAATCCGGGGCAATTAGGTCGATTGACCCGGCTAACTGATTGGCCAGTAACTCCCACGCCATATGTGAAGACGTTATGCCATGAAGAGCGATCGCGACCGGCGCACCGGATTTGGCAGACCAGCGAGCGCAATTGAGTTCGCCTCCTGCAACGGGAACCTTGAAGAAAGTTTTATTACTTGCCATAAGTCAGATAACCCTAAGTGATTATTGAATGGCTATAGTATTTTGGTTGTTTTTGATTGTTTTGGTTAGCGTTACCGCTACCGCAGCAAAAGAGTAAGTGTGTCACATTGGCGCTTAAGGAACATCCAGGCTCATTCAATCCGATAGTTAAGCATTATCCTAACAAAGGACCTCAGCGAATGCTCACCAGAAGGCGAATATTCTGTGAATTAGCGGATGACCAGAAACAAAGAGCGCCGGTCCCGATTGATATGTAGCAGTAAGGCGTCGTTCTGACTGACGGCCAAAACGGTCTGAAAATCACTGATTCCATTGATCCGTTGCCGGTTAACACTGAGAATTAAATCGCCCCGGCGCAATCCACTGTAGGCGGCATTGGAGTTAGTAGCAATATGGGTGACGATTACGCCACTGCCCGCTGGGTTGTTTTCAAACTGAGCTCCGTCAATCAGGCGATGACCATCGCTAAGCTGGGTAGAGGTGATGGCTTCTGGTGCAACCATCTCAATTTCCAGCTCTTTTTCTTTATGGTGACTAATGACGGTGAGTCGTGCGGTTTCGCCAACAGTTTTAATACCCAATTGGCTACGAAGTTGCCCCGTGGACTTAATGGGAAAACCATCCACCCGGGTCACAATATCTCCTTGTTTCAACCCGGCTTTATCAGCAGGAGAATCGGGTTCTACCAAAGCGATCAATACTCCGTGCTGGCCATTCTTCAAGCCAAACGCCTGACGCAAATCGGGAGTGATTGCTTGAACATTAATGCCGATTTGACCCCGTCTTACTTCACCAAATTTCAACAATTGTTGCATACTGGCGTTCGCCATTTTGATCGGAATCGCGAATCCGATACCGACATTGCCGCCAGCAGGGGCGATAATGGCGGTATTGATGCCCACCAACTCGCCTCTGAGATTGACCAGAGCGCCACCGGAATTGCCGGGGTTAATCGAGGCGTCGGTTTGAATAAAGTTTTCATAACCGTCGAGGCCAAGGCCGGTTCTGCCCAACGCACTGACCACACCGGTGGTGACGGTTTGTCCGATGCCGAAAGGGTTACCGATGGCGACCACAAAATCGCCCACTCGCAACCGACTGGAATCTGCCAGCTCCAGTTGTTGCAAGTCTTCAGCTTCGATATCGAGCACCGCGATATCCAGCTCGGGGTCTGATCCCACCACTGTAGCCAGATATTCGCGGCCATCGATGAGCGACACTTTTACTTCATCTGCTCCCTTGATGACATGGTGGTTGGTGATGACGGTGCCTTCTTTGCTGTTGACGATGACTCCAGAGCCTGCACTTTGCTGTCGTTTCTGTGGGCGACGGCGTTCCGGTTGCTGCGGTAAATTAAAAAAATGGCGGAAAAAAGGATCGTTCAGCAGGGGGTTATAGGCTCGCTGAGTGGTAGAATAGGTGGATATATTGACCACCGCCGGATTGACCTTTTCTAACATGGGCGCAAGCGAAGGCAATTGATTGCCTTGTCCATCATGAGTGGGCAAGGCTGCTTGAACTGACCACCCAAAAACCAGCGCCATCAGCAATAAACCAGCACTTAACAAGTTTTGAGCCGACTGCTTAGAGTTCATGGCTATACTCCTCTGATGTGTTGGAGGTCGCTGGTAATCATGGGGTATTAGTTGACTAAAAGCTGGATAATGAACCTTTTTTGAGCGCTATGGTCGTGGGCTTGGAATTTAAGGAAGAAAATTAACTCCGTTATTTAGTCCGCTTCAAGCTATTTTGGCTGAAATCGTTGGCTTTCAAACCAGTGCGGAATTTGAGTTTCTCCACTTTTAATAAGGTGCTTTTTCCGTTTTGCTTGTTGGTCATTAAACTCTGATGGGCGCGCCAGTATTTTCTCTTGTACTTTTTAAACTGAGTAGCCTCCAGGGTTTTCAGCAGGGAGTGTTTGCGATCATAAAACTCGACGAAGTGAGTTCGGTACTCTTTGTGGTCAATCCACACGATATGCTTGGTGTAGCCAGAGTTTTTATCTACCGGAACGGCTTCTACGACAAAGCAGGTGAGAGAGCTATCGGTAGGACAGGGTTCATCACGCAGAAATGTATAAGTGTATTCTTCCACTTCAAATGAAGTCATGTCTTCAAACGCAAATTCACTGCCCATAAACGGACCTGATTTGTTTTTTGACGCAATGCGTTTCACTCGTTTCAGAGCCGGTAAAAACAGCCATTGTTCGTCGTCTTCCAAGCCATGAGAATAGGTTAACAACGCAGTGCCTTTCACATCCCGTGGATTATCAAAAATGGTCAGAGTTTTATCACCATCACGTGCCACTTCCAGCGCAAGTATGCGCATATCCCTAACAGTTTCTTTGCCACTCTTGTTGCGCAATATCATTTGTAGAGTGGCTTGGCTATCCCGCCATCCCCGATCCCGCTTTTCCTGCTCTTTGATGATTTTTAAGCCTTTCGCTGCCGGGGTTTCAGCTTGCGTGGTCATGGCTGCACTGCAAAAAAAGATGACGATGAGCCATCGGCATAGAGTCATAGTTGTGTCCATAGTAATCAAATTTTTAGCTGGTGGATTTCGCTTGAAACTCTGGCGGTCTTGAGGCTAATTCCAGACGACAATCGATTAATCTTAATTTTAGTCTCAGAAGCCGCTATCGTCGCGGCAATTTTAGAGCGCTTACCAATATTTATACATTTGCATCAGATACTGAACAAAGTGGCGGAAAGATAAGCATTATTATTTCTTGTCAATTACATACAGTGTCACATTTAGCTTGCTCACTAAGGTCCTATTGGTGGGTGAAACGCCCTTGCCGGCAAATACTTCAGCCTCACTGACACAGATAGAGCGCCCGGATTTGATGACTTTGGCTTCACAAGTCAACAACTCACCTACGGCAGGGGCCAGTAAATTCACTTTAAATTCCAACGAGACCACCGTTTTATCTTCTGGAATGAGTGTAATGGCGGCGCCCGCTGCTGTCTGGTCAGCTAAAGACGATACGGCCCCAGCGTGAACAACACTGGTCTGTTGCAGTACTTGTTCGGTAATTGGCATCTCCGCATGGCACCAGCCGCGGCCGAATGCACCGGGTTTGATACCCAGTAAAAAGCCAAATGGAATGTTGGTGAAATATTCGTTAATTGACGCTGCAATTAATGCTTCTCGTGGCATCATAGTCCAGTTCCCCTGTGGCTGACTAAAGTATAGCGTTTATTCCAACTTTGGCTTTTGTCCCAACTTAACCATCGTTCGTTGCTTTAGATTGGCTTAACTCATTTGACGATTATCGCAACTCTTATTTCCCTACACTGTTTATTAAGGCAAGACTCGTTGTTCCCATAGTCTGAGTTGTTGCCGACGTTGCCGCCAATCCGGTAGTAGCGATTCCTGTAATTGGTAGAAAGCCGGGCTGTGGTTCATTTCTTTAAGATGACACAATTCGTGAGTGATCACATAGTCGATCATTTCAGGAGGTGTCTTGATCAGCTCGACATTCAAGGTGATCCAGTGTTTTGAATTGCAACTACCCCAGTAACATCGCATATAACGTAGCCTGAGTTGTGGGGATGGAGCCTGCCAGTGGCTGATCTGCTGTAACCAATGCTTGAGTCTGTCACTGTAATAGGCTCTGGCTTCGGATCGATACCATTCTTTTAATTTTTTACTGATGCGTTGGAAATCAGTGTGTCCTTCTGCATCGGTCATTCGATCTTTGCTGGGAATTAACAAATAGGGCTCTTGCAGCTTGATTGAGTTAATGGTTGCATAACTCAGTTGCAGCGTTTTACCCAAGTAGAAATGTTCGCTGTTATCGCGATAGTCTTCAGTTGAAGTTTTTTGCGGCAGCGTCGCCTGACGGTTTTGCTGTTGGATAATCCATTGTTCTTTGGTGCGGACGAGCCGATTGATTTCCCATTTGCTCATAGCAGAAGGCACTCTCACCACGACACGTTGATCACGGTGAACTTCAATGGCAACGGTCTTTCTTTTTCCAGAGCGTATCAGGTGATAGTCTGTCATATTGAATCAGGCCTTGTAAAATCCCGGGTGTTGGGTAATTCGTATTGCATTGCAACCGTTTATTTGCAGCACTATCTGCTTGTGATTGTAACTATTATAACGATGGCAGAAGTATATGAAGTTAGTTGAACTCAGGCCAGAGGGACTTTACTGTGCTGCTGGTGATTTTTATATCGATCCATGGCGATCGGTAGAATCTGCCGTTATTACCCATGCCCATGCGGATCATGCCCGCTCTGGACATCAATACTATGTTGCCTCTAACGAAGCTTTGCCAGTATTGCGGCACCGCCTTGGAGATGTGTCCATTCAGGGTTGGGAATATGGACAGATCAATAAAATGGGTAATGCCAGTATAAGTCTCCATCCTGCAGGACATATTCTGGGTTCAGCCCAGGTACGAATCGAGGCGAATGGCCACGTGGTTGTGGTGACCGGAGATTTCAAACGCTCTCCTGATCCCACCTGCCTGCCGTTTGAAGTGGTGAAGTGCGATGTATTAGTGACAGAGGCTACTTTTTCCCTACCCGTTTATCACTGGCCGCCAGCTCGCGCTGAAGTGAAAAAGATTTGGGCCTGGTGGCAGGATTGCAAAGCTCGTGGTTACGTGGCGGTGCTAGGTTGCTATGCGCTCGGCAAAGCCCAACGGGTCCTGGCAGAGTTACTGCAGTATACCGAGGACAGAGTATTACTGCATGGCGCTGTTGACCAAATAACCCGCCTGTATCGTCAACAAGAGGTTAACATGGTCTCCACGGCTCACGTGGCCGAAGTGGCTGATTACAATGGTGAGTTAGTGATCGCGCCACCTGGTGCCTTGAACAGTGCCTGGATGAAGCGCTTCAAAAAAGTGGAAACTGGATTTTGCTCGGGATGGATGCAGATTCGTGGAAATCGTCGGCGTCGGGGGACTGAGCGTGGTTTTGTTATTTCCGACCACGCGGACTGGCCAGAATTGTTAAAGACCATCGACGAATGCGAAGCTAAAGAGATCTTTCTTACCCATGGCCGTACTGATGCCATTGTTCGCTTTTTAAAGGAGTCGGGTAAACAAGCTTTTGCTTTGGAGACACTGTTTAGTGGCACCGATGATATCAACGGGACTGATGATGCCAGTGAAGCAGAGGTTAATATTATCGACGCTGAGGACGCTGAAAGACCAACAGAGCCTAAGCTAACGTGAAAGACTTTGTCACTTTGTATCAACAACTGGATCAAACCAATTCCTCAAATGCGAAAAAACAGGCGTTGGCTCAGTATTTTCGGGTCGCCGATCCTGCTGACGCCGCATGGGCTGTCTTCGTTCTTTCAGGTCGTCGTCAAAAAAGACTCATCGGTTCTGCTCAATTGCGCCAATGGTTGGCAGAAGTCAGCGGTTTACCCGGCTGGTTGGTAGAGCAAAGCTACGCACACGTGGGAGATTTAGCAGAAACTGTTGCTTTATTGACGTCTCTACCTTTAACGGCAATACGGTGTTCGCTTCAAGCCGATGGTGTTAAGCAGATTGAACGAGAGGAACAACAAAGACAGCAACAGCAAGAAGGAAAAGTTGAGACAGAAAGTGTCAATAGTGCCGCTTTTACAGAAAGCACGGAAAGCACGGAAAGCTTGCAAGAGATCATGGAAGCCTTGGTTCAACTGCGGCAGGCGGATGATGCAGACAAAGAAAGTTGGGTTAAACGTCATTGGTTGAGTCGTAACAAAAGCGAGTGTTTCGTTTTAAACAAGCTGTTAACCGGTGCGTTGCGTGTGGGCGTTTCACAAACCCTGGTGGCAAAATCACTGTCTGAGGAATTCGCATTGGAAACGGGTCTGATCCAACGTCGTCTTATGGGTAACTGGACACCCAGCGCCTGTCACTTTTGCCAACTAATCGCTCCAGACGATGGTGGTTTTCAGCTTTCTCAACCTTATCCGTTCTATCTGGCATCGCCGCTGGATGCTTCCTCGCAGGGCGCTTGTTCTCAAAACCCTGGTTACCAAAAGTCTGGTTCTCTAAGCACGGGTTCTCACACCACAGATTCCGATAAAACCACTTCTCCCGACCCATCATCTGCATGTGCTTTAGCCGGTCAACTGGGTGATCACGAAGACTGGCTGGTCGAATGGAAATGGGATGGAATCCGGGCTCAACTTATTAAGCGGGAAGGGCAAGTGTTTCTGTGGTCTCGGGGTGAAGATTTGATCATGGATGCTTTTCCAGAGATTGTCTCGGCAGCTCATCGTTTGGCTGATGGTCTGGTTCTGGATGGGGAGATTCTGGCCTGGGGGCAAGCTGGTAGTGAAAACCTGGATGAGCAGGACGGACCATTAAATTTTAATGCGCTGCAACGTCGGCTTGGGCGAAAAAAAGCAGGCAAGAAACTATTGTCAGAAGTGCCGGTTAAATTACTCGCCTTCGACTTACTTGAATATGATGGCAAAGATATTCGTACCGAATCTACTTTGATGAGACGCGAGCTATTGCAACAGGTCGTTGAGACGGTTAACGCCGATTGTATTGGCATCAGCACTACCCTTCAGGGTAGCTGGCAACAACTCAGTAACTTGAGAGCTACGTCGCGACAGCGCTCTGTAGAAGGCCTGATGCTAAAGAAGAAGACGGCCGCTTATCAAGTCGGAAGGGTGAAAGGGGACTGGTGGAAATGGAAGGTGGACCCCTACACCATAGATGCTGTATTACTCTATGCGCAGGCCGGCCATGGTCGGCGATCCAATCTTTATACCGACTATACTTTTGCGGTTTGGGATGGGTCGGCGCTGGTTACTATCGCCAAGGCATACTCAGGTCTGACCGACAAAGAGATCAAAGTACTGGACCAGTGGATTCGCAAGCACACGCTGGAACGCTTTGGTCCGGTGCGGTCGGTGCAGCCACACCATGTATTCGAACTGGCTTTTGAGGGGATTGCCCGCTCGGGTCGCCACAAGTCAGGCATTGCCGTCCGTTTTCCACGCATTGTGAGATGGCGGCAGGACAAGACCATTAAGGATGCTGATACATTGCAACAGGTGCAACAGCTATTGAATTAGCAGGCCGGCCTCAAGCTTGAACTGAAACCAAGGTTGGATAAGGGTACACTAGGGGCAGCTTACAGCCGTAATATTTAGGCTTAACAACCACTGCATCCGGGCCTCCAAATTCAGTCCGCTTATAGAGCATATCAACTTTGATTATTATCAAAAAGTATCCAAACCGTAGACTCTACGACACCTCAGAAAGCCAGTATGTGAATCTTGAGTTCATTAAGTCGCTGGTGCTTAAACACCGGGAGTTTAAAGTCGTTGACTCAAAGACCAGGCAAGACCTGACTAAGTC
>JGI12048J13642_10660193_pt1 | contig 18161 bp, 11 predicted proteins | sample ElkSlonscriptome_16_FD_13642 | JGI IMG/M metagenome (IMG submission 13642)
CGAGGACGACATCGGTGGTCGCGATGATCTGGGACTCGAGCGCGGCGCGCGCCTCGGCGACCGGCTCCTCAATTGCCTTCACGGCTAACAGGCTGGCGCGGACGCTGTCGTCCACGACGACGAGCCCGGAATCCTGCTGGTCGACGCCGATGACACTGCCCCAGCGGTCAAAGGTGACCTGGAGCACGCCGACGTAGCGATAGTTGCCGGGGGTGGTGACGACGGGGACCGCGTCGCCGTGAGCATTGGTGGCGATCTGCGGGTAGGAGCCGACGATCTCCTCCTCGTCACCGGGGACGAGCTCGTCACCCGGCTCGGCGAGGATCTCGTCGCCGCCACCGCCGATCACGACGTCGACGTCGTACAGCGATTCAACCAGCTCGATCTCGCTCTGGAGGCCTTGGAGGTGCGAGACCAGGATGACCTTGTCGACGCCAGCATCGGTCAGTTTGTCGATCTCGTATTGCGCGATGCCGGCGAGATCCTGACCCACCTCGACCAGCCCCGGCGAGGAGATCTCACGCAGGGTATCGGTCGTGAGGCCAACGACGCCGATCCGCTCGCCTCGCACCGGGATGATCGTGCTGGAGACTAGCTGGTCGAGGTCCATGGTCGCCGGATCGTTAATGAAGTCCAGGTTGGCCGACACCAGCGGCAAGGTGCCACGGCGTGGCTGAACCGCCTCGGCGAAGCCCGCGAAGGTCGTGCTGCCGAAGTCGAACTCGTGGTTGCCGATGGCCAGCGCATCGTATCGGACGAGCTTGACGCCGCGCGCGTCATAGTCGACGCCGGCCTCGTTCGAGGCCTCGCGGGTCAGCCCGGCGAGGAAGTTGTCGCCGGAGTTGAGCGTGACGACGCCGCGATGGAAGCTCTCGCCGCGATCCCAGTTGAAGTAAGCGCGGTAGCGTTCACGCCGCACCTGAGTCACGAACCGTGCGATGCCGCCGTACTCGACGCCATCGATCTCTCGCGGGAGGAGCGAGGACTCGCCGTCGTTGTTGTGCAGGATCGTTAGCGTAAAGGCGGGCCATACGTAGCCGGTGGCAAGGGCCGGAGCAGCACTTGCGGCGGCGAGGCTGGAGATGATTGTCGCCAACGCGAGCGCGCGATTGGTCCGAGTGAGCATAGGTAACCTCCGTCGCGAGTATGAAGATGGTTGTGCGCCGTCCAGTTGAGAATGGCCATTCTTACGGGCTATCTGATGGTCGCCGCCCCCGCGGGAACCTTGCGGGACGGCCGTAGCCGGCGCCGCCGGCCGCGGTAAAGCTGTTGCTGGCGCGCGCAAAGGTCTCGGCCCGCGCTGCGCTGCCCGAATCACCGTTGCTTGGAGGATCTGCGACCTCGCCGTCAGGCCCGGTGAGGTACGTCAAGCCCGACGGGACCAAAGGTCACCTCCCTGTGAGGTTCCCGTGGGAATGCGCCGCTCACGGTTTTTCGCACCGACTGGCGGCCGCGACCAGGTAGCAAGCGTCTTCACCCTCTCCACCGTCAGCCTGGTCTTGCCCGGGGCCGCCGAGGATCAAATCGTCATCTTCGCCGCCAAACAGCGTATCCTTGCCCACCCCGCCGAGCAGACGATCGTCGCCATCCTCACCCAACAGGGTGTCGTGGCCAAGACCGCCCCACACGGTATCCCTATCCGCACGGGCACAGACGAGGTCATCGCCCGCCAGCGCGAGGATCCTGTCAGGGCCGTCTGTCCCGACGATCACGTCACCACGAAGCGTGCCCGACAACACCCCACGGTAGCGGCGGCCGTCCTGCGGACCTCCGACGATCGTGCCATCGTCCGCAACATAGATCGTGGCCTCGAGCCCTTGACACTGAGGGACCGGAGTGGCTGCCTGGCCGAGCGCGAGTCCGACGATGACGGCATCGTGGTCCGAGGAACGGAAGGCGTTCTCCTCATACAAGGCATCCTGAGCGTCCTGCTTGAAGCTCGTGTCATAGTCCAGGATATCCGGCTCATCTGCGTTGATGTGCCATGCCGTTGCGCCGGTGACCTGATCTGCGAGGGCCTCATTGGCGAGCGCATAGTCCAGGTAGCCGAACTGGCCATCGAAGACGTAGCTGTAGGCCAGCTCGCCCACGAACTTGCTGACCAGGTCGACATAGGTCGCCTCCTCAAGCGCCCGGATCGGGTCCTCCTTGTCGTAGGCGTTGAGGTCACCGATGATCAGGGCGTCCGGATCGCCGCTGCCCGTCGGATCGGTGGCCAGCCAGTCGGCCAGCGCCACCGCGGCGTCGGTGCGGGTGAGGTTGCAGTTGCCCTGGCCGTCGCCCAGATCCGGGTCACCGAGGTCGTCGCAGTCCGAGCCCTTGGACTTGAAGTGATTGACGGCCACGGTGAGCACTTCGCCGCTGGCCAGCTCCTGGAAGCTCTGCGCGAGCGCGGGGCGGTTCTTGGTGTCGACGAAGAGCGGGTCGACCGAGGAGTCGAGGATGGCGAACTGGCCGACGGGCATCACTGTTCCCGGCTTATAGATGAGGCCAACCTTGATTGCGTCGCTGCCGATCGTGCCGGTGTCGATGTAATCGAAAGTGCCGGTGCCAAGGATGGCGTTCAGGCCATCGACCAGGTTGGCGATGGCGGTGAAATCGTTGTTCTCAATTTCGATGATCCCAACGATATCGGCGTCGAGCTCTGCGAGCGCGCTGATGATCTTGGTGCGCTGGCGATCGAATTCCTCCGCAGTGTCGGCACCCCGGCACTCCAGATCGGCCTCCGGCCCGCAGATGTCGTTGCCCTCGTCGAGTGTCGTGAAGTAATTGAGGACATTGAAGCTCGCAACCTTGAGGCTGCCGCCGACGTCCGCCGGGGTTTCGGGCCGTGGATTCACGGCCTCATATGTCGCAGCCTCGGTGGGCTGGATCCGATACAGGCCGAAGCGATCGTCGAGCACGCCCACGGTGTTGGTGACCCGGTCTCCCCCTCGGAAGCGGTTCTCCAGCGTGAACTCCGCACCATTTGGGTGTATGGCCGGATCCGGGTTCTGCGTTGAGCGGCCATCGTCGAGGGTGATGCGCGCGAGCCGGTTATAGGTGGCGCGGTCGTAGGCATCGACCGAGCTCGGCAGCGCGACTGCGGTCGGCGTGAAGAGGCGGTCCTCGCCGTCCAGCGGAAGGCCGAGGACGATCTCACCGAAGCGATCGAAATTGAAATACTCGGAGATCACCAGCGACTGCGGGAGGCGCACGCGCATCCCTTCTAAGGCTTCGAGCTCGTCGGCGGTCAGCGGGAGATAGACATCGGCCCGCTCCGGGAGGGTGGCGCCGGACGCAAGGATCTCTATCGCGCCTTCGTCGGTGGCGGTGATCTCGGTCAAGCCGTTGTACTCGCTGACGGTGCCGGTTACCTGCACCAGGTCGCCATTCGAGACATCGATAGCCGCGCTCCCGTCATAGATGAAGATGCCTTCCGAGGTCGAGGAATCGGCATCCGCATCGACATCCTCTTCCTGGAGATAGAAGCCATCCAGATCGCCGTTGTCGCCGAGGCCACCGCCCTGGAAATCGCCCACGACGATACCCTCGACTGCCACTGCTTCGCCGTTGCGGGGGCTGATCGGGCCGGATCCCTGAACCTCATGAACGAAGGCAAAGACTGGAGCCTGACCCGAGCAATTCGCCGCGCCGGGCGTGTCGTCGGTCCCGAGCGTGAAGCCGCCGACCTGCCAGCCCCCGCCGTCGGGGCAGCGCAATGCGTGGCCCGGCACGAAGGTTCCGTCGGGCCCAATCGTCGTCTCTGAATAGATCAGGTCACCGCTGCCGACGGTCTCGACGAGGGCAACGGCATCCAAAACCTCGCTCCAGGGCGTGGAATCCAGCACCCCATCGTCGTCCGTGTCCAGATCGTCCCTGACGGCGCCGTTAAAGTCCCGGACGAGCAGGTGCGTTACGTTGTCGCTGTTCTCGAAGTTGAGGCCGGCGAGGAGGTCCGGCGTCCCGAGCGAGAACGACATCTCCGAGGTGACGAAATGGCCGCTGGCAGGGATGTTTTTCCCGTTTAGATCGACGACGGCTTCGATGACGCCGCTCCCCCCTTCCCCGTCGCCGATGACCAAATAGGTCAGCCTATCGAGACTCGCCCCGGGATCGCCGAGGAGCTCGAAGTACTCATCGTTGTCGGTATCAGGCTGATCGATCCGGATCTCGTTGATGACGACCGCGGCGCTCGCGGACGGGATGGCAACCAGGGGGATGAAGATGGCGGAGGTGATGAACAGGCGTCTCATGATGGCCTCAGTCGACAATGGTGCCTGGGCAGATCGCGAGGCCTGTATGCTAAAGCGCTGAGATGTCGGTGCAGTGACCTCCCGGTTAAGAGATCGATAGGCAGGGGGCGCTCTCCGGATGAGAGTTGCCGGTGGAGGCGATCGGTCGCGCCGGCCATGTGTCGGGAGACTGGATCAAGGCCGCCGCGTTTGTGATCGAAGTCGGCATGAACCGCGATGAAGACGGCAAGCTCTGCAACAATGTGGACTTCGAAGCCGCCCGCGAGGGGGCGGGCTGGACCACGCCGATCCCCGGGGACGTCGGGCCGATGACCATTGCGAGGCTGCTCGAGAACACGCCGCAGACCGCGCGGCGGAGGGGCTCGCCGGTCAGCGCAGGGTTGCGAGCGACTGTTTGATCAGCTCGATGCCGGCGGCCGAGAACGGGATGTAGCCGACACGCTCGACGATGTCTTGACCGGGGCCTAGCGCATACTCCAGGAAATCGAGCAGGGCCTCCTGCTTCGCAGGGTCCATCGGCGATCTGGGCAGGCTGACCCAGGAGATGGCGATGATCGGGTAGGCGGTCTCGCCCGGCGGGTCGGCCATGACTTCGAGGGCGTCGCTAACGCGGTCCTTGGCCGCTTCCCGGTCGTAGCTGACGTCCCTGGCGCGGATGGCCGTCATTGCAGCGGCGAAACCCTCTCGGCCGGGCTGGATATAGTTGCCCGCCTGGTTCTCGATGGCGGCGGTCGGGATCCTGCCGAAGTCGGCGAAGGGGTAGGCGATGTAGCCGATGGAACCGTCGATTGCCTGGACCGTGGCGCCGACGCCGTCGTTGCCGCGGGCCTTGACCAAAGCACCACGCTTGCCGATGGCCTCGGGCCAGACCGGATTCAGGGCGGCGCCGACGGACTCCCCGAACGCCGGGCTGATTCGGCTGAGGTGCCGGGTCAGGTTGTAGCAGGTGCCGCTGGCGCCGACGCGGACCACGAGGATGATCGGCCGGTCGGGCAGGTCCGCATCCGGGTTGGCCGCGGCGATGGCCGGATCGTTCCACCTGGCGATCGAGCCGTCGAAGATACCGACCAGAGCGGCGCGTGAAAGCTTCAGGTCGTCGACGCCCGCGAGGTTGTAGACGAGGGCGATGCCGGCAGAGGCCATGGGCAGTTGGGCAATGCCACCGGCGACCTGGCCCGCCGCCTCGGGCGGCAACAGGAAGTCGGCACCGGCAAAGGCGACGCGCCCTTGGTCCAGGTCCTTGAGTCCGCCGGCGCTGCCGAGGCCTTGGTAGTCGATCTGATGCTTGGGATGCTCGCCCAGGTAGGCCCGTGCCCAAGCGAGGTAGAGCGGGGCCGGCAGCGTTGCCCCGGTACCCTGGATGCGTATGCGCTGGTCGGCGCCGGCCAGGCCGGGGGCCACCACCGTGAGGGCAGCGGAGAGGAGCAGGATCGGAAGAGCGCGTAGACGGTGTCGCATCGTGGTCGCCTCGGCAGCAGCGGCGGTGCATCGCCGCCGTGGTGGGTTAGGCCCCGGGCTTGGGGCCCCGAAAACGGCTGCCGAAGATACCAAGCAGGGCGTACCCTAGCCACCGTCGGTTTGTGACAGCGGGAACGAGGGGACACTAGCCCAGCGTGTTGAAGTAGACCGCCGCCAGAAAACCGGCGAGGGTCGAGATGCCAACGACCCCGCCGCCCTTGTGGAAGGCCTCAGGCAGCATCGTCTCGGCGACCATCGTCAGCATGGCACCGGCAGCGATGCCTTCGATCCACGCGAAGACGGACTCCGGGGCACCTTCGAGGAACATGGCTCCAAACCCTGCCCCGACGCCGGTGATCAGCATCAAGCTGGTCCACATCCAGAGGATCTTGGCGACCCTCATCCCCTGCTCTTTCATGCCGGCCGCGCTGGAGAGTGCCTCCGGCAGATTGGCCAGTAGCAGGCCGGCGACGAGGGACAGGCTGATTCCTCCGGTGACCAGGACATTGGCGCCGATCACGAACGACTCCGGGATACCGTCGAGCAAGATACCGAGAAACATGGCCATCGCCGCGCCCTGGTGCCCGGCAACCTGCTTGGTCATCTCGGAAAGCGAGGGAAAGGCCTTGCCGCCCTCGATGCTCTTGGTCGCCCTGTCGATCCACTGCGCCGCTTTGCGCGCCTCGAGCCGGTGTTGGCCGGTGATGTAGTCCACCACCCGATTGCGCCGCAAGTACTCGCTCAAGTGCCGGCGCAGCTCGGGGATCTCGTCGAGGAGCGCCTCGAAGTCGCGATGGCGCAGGACAGAGACCTGGGTCTCTTGATGGCCGACGGCCGTGACCGAGTGGGCCCCCTCGGTCAAGAAGGCAAAGGCCCCGAATGACTCACCTGCTCGCACCACCGTCGGCTTGCGCGATCGGTCCTCCGGATCAAAGAGGTAGACCGTCCCTCGACGCAGCAGGTAGAGGCGATCGGCAGGTTGCCCACGGTGGAAGAAGTTGTGGCCCTCTGGATCGGTCTTGTGAATCAGGTGCTCGGCGATGCGCGCGAGTGTCTGCTCTGAAAGGCCGGAGAAAAGCCCTTGCCGCTCCTCGTGCGCCAAAAGCGCGAGCAAGTCCTCGGACACGGCTTCGCTGTGGATCGGCGGATCGTAGTGTCCGGTCTGGGCGAGGTTGGCGAGGGCCTCTTCCCGCCAGGTCGAGACCTCCTCGGGGCTCAGGCCATGGCGCTGCTGCAGGTAGGTCGCAACCTCGTCCCCGCCGATGCGCCCCGTCATCAAGGCGCGCAGCTCCTCTGAGTCCGCGAGCAGGTCCATGAAGGCATCGCGGGGCAGGATCAACAGGCGCGTATCGCGGACCGTATGGGCCTCGGTGGCACGGCGCAGGCCAGTGGCGAAGCTCATGCGCCCAAAGGCGTCGTGCTTGCCGAGGCGCTCGAAGACCTTGCCGCCCTGCTGCGGATCACTCAGCTCGACCTCCCCATCCTCGATGATGTAGAGGTTGTTCGCCGGGTCATCCGCGCGATAGAGGACAGCGCCCGCGGGGAGGTCGCGGACCAGCATGATCGAGAGGAGCTTCTCTTCGGCGGCGCGAGAGAGCGAGCCCATCGGTTGGGTGCGGCGGACGCTTTGCAGTATCCGATGGAGCCGCTCCCGCCCCTGTCCCCGCCAGTAGGTCATCGCAGTGGAGGGCTTGCGCAGGTAGCCGCCCTTACGATTCACCAGCCAGTCGAGGAGCTTGAACAGCAAGCCGCCGAGCATGGCACCCATGGCGAGTTCTGCGAAGTGCCCGCGTTCCACGCCCGGCGCGATGAGATCGATGGTCAGCGCAGCGAGCAATGCACCGCCACCGAAGGCGAGCAGGACCGCCATCACCCGATCCGGCGGCCGCCAGATCACGCCGACAGCCGCGCCCAGAGGTAGGGTGGCGGCGCTGATCAGGCCATAGAACAGGGCCGAAAGGACTACGGATTCGAAGATCATGACCTAAGACATCTCCGCGAGCTCCCGCGGGTCCCGAATCGGTGCGCCAGTGATGCCCGATCCGGTGCCGGATCGAGGGTATATTGAGCCTGGCACGGCCCTGCGACCGGCGGGCCCGGGTCGCAGGCGCGCTTAGTGAGGGTGCAAGAAGAACCTCAACAGGTTCCCCGGGCCTTCTCCCCTCACCCCAACCCCTCTCCCCGCTGGGGCGAGGGGCATCCGGGTAAGCTGTGCCAGTTGTTTCTGAACGGTTCCTTAGAGCCTCGCCTCGGCCTCGTCGCGCGTTTCGTAGATGTGCGGCGCCAAGCCGCGCTCCTGGATCGCGCTGCCGAGCTTGTCGCGCAGGAAGGCACTGGTGGTGTAGCGGGTGATCTCCCCGTAGTAATTCGACACCATGTAGTCGACCACCCGTGCGTAGGCATCCAGCGCTGGCTCGCTGACCTCGAACTCATCGTAGTTGACGATGACGTCGACCCGCTTGCCGATCTCCTTGCAGGTCCGCTCAACGGCGTCCTGAACATCCTGTGCATCCTTGGGCGTATGAATCTTCAAGGCCTGGAAGTTGAGGAAGAGCAGATTGCGCTCAGGCTGGTAAGCGATCCGGTCGAGGAGCGAGATGGAGAGCAGCGAATCCTTCAGCCCCATGGGCTCCGCGCGGAAGATCCGCGCATCCATCGGCTGCGGGCTCTTGATGATCGGCCGGAACGCCATGTGGGGGAGGATGTCCCGCTCGATGTCGATTCCAGGTGCGATCTCGGTCAGCTCCAGGCCCTCGGGGGTCAGCACGAGAACGCAACGCTCGGTGACGTACATCACGCGCTTCCCCTGCATCGCGGCGTATGCGCCGCTGAAGGTCACCTGGTCGATCTTCTCGACGAACTTCCTGTGCTTGCCCTCATTGAGGATCTTCAATTCTCCGTCGCTGACCTCGACCCTGAGCCCTCCGGCCACAAAGGTACCGACGAAGATGACGATGCGGCTGTTCTGGGTGATGTTGATGAATCCACCCGCGCCGGCCAGCTTGGTGCCGAAGCGACTGACGTTGATGTTGCCCCGGGCGTCGCACTCGGCGAGCCCAAGGACCGCGAGGTCGAGTCCACCGCCGTCGTAGAAGTCGAACTGCTGGTTCATGTCGAGCTGCGCGGCGGCGTTGACCGAGGTGCCGAAGTTCAGACCGCTTCCGGGCACGCCGCCGACGATGCCGGGCTCGGCCGTCAGGGTCATGAAGGGTAGGAGATACTCTTCAGCGGCGACATTGGCGACGCCCTCCGGCATCCCGATGCCTAGGTTCACCACGGCGTTGGGCATCAGCTCGAAGGCCGCGCGGCGCGCGATCACCTTGCGCTGATCGAGGGGCATCGGCGGCAGGGCATCGAGCGGCACCCGCAGCTCGCCCGACAGGGCGGGCGAGTACTGCGTGCCGTAGGTCTGCCAGTGGTGCTCGGATGGGGCGACGACGACACAGTCCACCAGAATCCCTGGCACCTGGACCTGTCGCGGCAATAGCGCACCGGTCTCGGTGATGTACTCCACTTGGGCGATGACAAGGCCGCCGGCATTCTTGGTCGCCATGGCGATCGCGAGCGTATCCTGGGTCAGGGCCTCGCGGTTGAGGGCCAGGTTCCCGTCCTGATCGGCGGTGGTGCCGCGAATGAAGGCGACGTTGGGCGTCGGCGCCTTGTAGTAGAGCATCTCTTGCCCGCCGAGTGTCGTGACCTCGACCAGGTCCTCCTGGGTGCAGGCATTGACCTTGCCGCCTTCCCGCCGCGGATCGACGAAGGTCCCGAGCCCGACCGGCGACAGGTTGCCCGGCTTGCCGGCGGCGATCTCTCGGTAGAGGTGCGAGATCACCCCCAGCGGCAGGTTGTAGGCCTCGATCTTGTTGGCAAGGGCGAGCTCGCCGACCTTCGGGACCAGACCCCAATGGCCACCGATGGCGCGCTTGATCAGGCCCTCGTGCGCCAGGCGGTTCATCCCCTGGTCTTTGCCATCGCCCGGTCCGCCACCGAAGACGAGGGTCAGGTCGCGCGGCTCCCCGGTCGCGAGGAAGCGCGCCTCGAGTGCAATGCCCAGCGCGTCGGGCACGCCGACCACGCCAAAGCCGGAGAACACCAGGGTATCGCCGTCGTGCACCAGGCGAACGGCCTCTTCAGCCGCAACGATCTTGCTCTTCATGGCAGTGCCCCCTATTCCATACACCAGCCGTGACTGACGATCAACGACTGGCCGGTCAAGGCATTGCTCGGGTGCGCCGCGAGGAACAGCGCCGCCTCGGCCACGTCTTCGAGGGTCGTGAACTCACCGTCGACCGTGTCCTTCAGCATCACGTTCTTGACCACCTCCTCTTCGCTGATGCCGAGCTCAGCGGCCTGCTCGGGGATCTGCTTGTCGACCAGCGGGGTGCGCACGAATCCTGGGCAGATCACGTTCGCACGTACGCCGTGGGCGGCGCCTTCCTTGGCCACGACCCGGCAGAGGCCGATCAAACCGTGCTTGGCGGTCACATACGGGGCCTTGAGGAGGCTGGCGACCTTCGAGTGCACCGACCCCATCAGGATGATCGAGCCGCCCTGACCCTGGGCGTACATCGCCTTGAGGCAAGCGCGGGTCGTCAGGAAGGCACCGTCGAGGTGGATTGCGAGCATCCTCTTCCAGGTCTCGAACGGGAGCTCATGGACCGGGCCGATCATCTGCACCCCGGCGTTGCTGACGAGTACGTGGACGCCCCCAAGCTCGCTCAGGACGCGCTCGATGCCCGCACCGACCTCGGCCTCGCTGGTGACGTTCATCGCGACGCCCAGCGCCTGGCCGCCCGCGTCCCGGATCTCCCCGGCCACGGCCTCGGCGCCCTCGAGGTTGAGGTCGGCGATGGCGACCTTGGCGCCCTCGCGGGCGAACGCCAGTGCAATGCCGCGGCCGATGCCGCTCGCCGCACCGGTGACAACAGCAACCTTGTCTCTCATGCGCATGGGTGCGACCTCCGGATCGCGCAGGGATTCGTGCCCGGCCGCCCGGCCGAGGCGTTGAGGTCCTCAGCCGACCGCGTGCATGCCGCCATCGACAAAGAGCGTTTGTCCGGTCATGCCGGAGCCGCCCGGACCGACCAGAAAGGCCATGAGCGCGCCCACCTCCTCTTGGGTCACGAGGCGCTGCAGGGGTGCCCGCTGCCTGGCGTTCTCAAGTAGCTGGTCGAAGTTCGCGATACCGGAGGCGGCGCGGGTCATGATAGGACCGGGGGAAACCGCATGGACGCGAATACCCTTGGGGCCGAGCTCCAGCGCCATATAGCGCACCATCCCCTCGAGCGCCGCTTTGACGGGGCCCATCATGCCGTAGTGCGGCACGGCCAGGTTGGCCCCGAGGTAGGTCAGGGTCACCAGGGTCCCGCCTTGCGCCATGTGCGGCTCGCAGAGCTTGCCGAGCTCGGCGAAGGTATGGCACGAGATGGCGGTCGCCTGACCGAAACCCTCGCGGGTGCTGTCCGTGACCCGTCCGTGCAGGTCGGCGGCGGGTGCCCAGGCGATCGCATGCAGCGCGAAGTCGAGACCCCCGAGATGCGCGACCCCCTGCTGGACGAAATTCTCCAACGAGCCGTCGTGGGTGACGTCGCACTGGATCATGGGTGCCTCGACCCGCTCGGCGAGCGGGGCTACATGAGGCTTGGCCTTGTCGTTGAGATAGGAGAAGACCAGCTTGGCGCCCTGCTTGTAGGCCTGCTGGGCGCAGCCCCAGGCGATGCTGTGCTCGTTGGCCACACCTAGGATCAAGCCACGTCGGCCCGCGAGAGGTAAATACGGCGTTTGCATTCTCGTCCTCGATCAGACAGCGCAGACCGACAGCATAAGGCGCGAGAATGACCGGATTCTGACCGCCGCAAGGCAGACAGATGACGGCACGGGTGGGTTGCGCCGTCGAGGGTCGCGGGGAACCTGTCCTTGGTAGAGCCGGCCTGCATCAGCTAGTGATTCGCCAGTGCCCCGACACCCTATCAAATGAGCTCATCCGTTCACACAGCCGCAACCTGAGTGACCTATGCTCTTGTGCATAGCAGCATCCGACGGCCGGACCGAATCCATGCTCGCCGTTGATCCCGCCTACCCTGAGGACTTGCAATGCCCGAGTTTCTTGAGAACAAGGTCTACGACGACATCACGATCGGCCAATTGGCCGAGTTCCAGCGGACCCTGACGCGCGACGACATCGCCCTCTTCAGCAAGGTCTCCGGCGACCTCAACCCGACGCATGTCGACGAGGAGTACGCGCGCACACGCGGGGCGCGGGGCGTAGTCGGTCACAGCCTCTGGGCGACCAGCCTGGTCTCGAGCCTGCTCGCCAATGTGCTCCCCGGGCCGGGCACCATCTACCGCACTCAGGACGCCTCCTTTCACCGCCAGGTCGAGCTCGGCGATACCCTCACCGCGCGCGTCAAGGTCATCGAGAAGCAGCCCGAATCGCTGGTACTGCTCGACTGCGAGGTCCACAACCAGCGCCAGGAGGCGGTCATGACCGGGCGCGCCCTGGTCGTCGCGCCGACCGAGCGGCTGCGCATCGAGGTGCCGACGATCGCCGAGATCTCGGTACGCCATCACGACAGCTTCGGCGCCCTCTTCGAGCAGGTCGCACGGCTCGAGCCGATCCCGACCGCGGTCGTGCACCCGGTCGATCTGGTCTCGCTGCAGGGCGCGATGGAGGCCGCCGAGAGCCAGTTTATCGTGCCGATCCTGGTCGGGCCGGAGGCGCGCATCCGCGAGATCGCCGAGGAGCACAGGATCGCCTTGGGCGGGGCGCAGATCATCGACGTCGAGCACAGCCATGCGGCGGCGGATCGGGCCGTCGCACTGATCCGCGAGGGCAACGCTGAGATCCTGATGAAAGGGAGCCTCCATACCGACGAGGTCCTCGGCGCCGTCATCAACAAGGCCACCGGCATCCGCACCGAGCGGCGCATCAGCCATGTCTTCGTCATGGACGTTCCGACCTATCCGAAGCTGCTGCTGGTCTCGGATGCCGCCGTCAATATCGCACCGGACCTCGACGGCAAGCGTGACATCTGCCAGAACGCGATCGACCTGGCCCGCACGGTCGGCGTCGAGCAACCCAAGGTCGCGATCCTCTCGGCGGTCGAGACGGTGCGCCCGAAGATCCAATCGACGCTTGATGCCGCCGCGCTCTGCAAGATGGCCGACCGCGGCCAGATCCATGGTGGCCTGCTGGACGGGCCGCTGGCGATGGACAACGCGATCAATCTCGAGGCGGCGCGCATCAAGAAGATCGACTCGCCGGTCGCGGGCGTCGCCGATGTCTTGATCGCGCCTGATCTCGAGGCCGGCAACATCCTGGCCAAGCAGCTGATCTTCCTTGCCAACGCCGAGGCCGCGGGGATCGTGCTCGGGGCGCGCGTGCCGATCATCCTGACCTCGCGGGCCGACAGCGTGCGCACCCGTCACGCCTCGGCCGCGACCGCGGTGTTGCACGCCCACGCGATGCGCCGCGGCCTGCACCGGCCGGTGCATTAGCACCACAGGACAAGAATCCACGGACCATGAGTAGGGTCCGCTGCGCGGACCATCGCCGGCGCCGAGGTTCCACGCGAACCGGTAGGACCAATGCCTGGGGCATGGTGCAACGGCTGGAGGTCCGCACAGCGGACCCTACGAGTCCCAACGCAAGGCCTGGGAAGCGATCATGACCGAGTCCCCGACAGGACCCGCAGGCCAAGCGGCCCGCGAGCAAATCCTCACACTCAACGCCGGCTCCTCGAGCATCAAGTTCGCCGTCTACGCCGTCGAGGGCGATGAGCCCGTGCTGACCGTCAAGGGTCAGGTGGAGGGGATTGGCACCACCCCGCACTTCGTCGCCAAGGCGACCGATGGTCGCCTGCTCGCCGAGAGCTACTGGGAGGCAGTCGACGACGGCCAGGGTCACGCGCGAGCCTTCAAGCAGATCTGGAGCTGGCTGGCCGACGCGGCCGGTGACCGGCAGATCCTCGCCGTTGGCCATCGCGTCGCCCATGGGGGTGAGACTTACTCGGAACCGGTGCTGATCGACGACGAAGTTATCGGCGTCTTGACTAGCTTGGTTCCGCTTGTGCCCTTGCATCAGCCGAACAACCTGGCGGCGATCCGGGCCGTAGCGGCGGAGCACCCAGATCTGCCTCAGGTCGGCTGCTTCGACACCGCCTTTCATCGCGGTCGCCCGCTGGTCACCGAGCAGTTCGCCCTACCCCGCGCGCTCCTTGAGCGCGGCGTCAAGCGCTACGGCTTCCACGGGCTCTCGTATGAGTACATCGCCGGGCAGCTGCAAGTGCTGGCCCCGGAGGTCGCGGAGGGCCGCGTCGTCGTCGCCCACCTGGGCAGCGGCTGCAGCATGACCGCCTTGCTTGGCGGGCGCAGCCAGGAGACGACGATGAGCTTCTCGGCCCTCGACGGGGTCCCCATGGGCACGCGCTGCGGGGTGCTGGACCCGGGCGTGCTGCTGTTTCTGATGCGCGAGGACGGCCTGGGCGTCGCGGACCTCGAGCGCCTGCTCTACAAGGAGTCGGGCCTGCTCGGGCTCTCGGGGGTCAGCAATGACCTGCGCGACCTGCACCGCAGTGACGACCCGCAGGCCGCCGAGGCGATCGACTACTTCGTGTACCGGATCGGGCAGAGCATCGGCGCCCTCTGCGCCGCGCTCGGCGGCCTCGACGCGCTGGTCTTCACCGCCGGCGTCGGCGAGAACGACGCCGCCGTTCGCGCCCGCATCTGTGCCGACGCCGCTTGGCTCGGCGTTGTGATCGACCCGGCAGCCAATGCTGCCGGCGCGCGAGGCATCAGCCCGCAGGGCCATACCCCGTCGGTCTGGGTCATTCCAACCGACGAGGAGCAAATGATTGCGCGCCAAACCTTGCGGGTCGTGCGCGCTCAGACCTGACGCCACACCCGTTTACCGGAGCACTGCCATGTTCGATTTCGCCAATTTCGCCAAGCAGTCGGGTCTCGCCAACAGCATCGATACCTGGCCCCGCCTGGCCGACCTCGACAAGGATGAGCAGAGCCAGTACGCCAAAGACCTGGGGTTCATCGTTGAGGCGCACACCAAGGGTGCCTCGGAGACGGCGCAACGCAACGCCCAGAAGAACCTCGAGGCCTGGAACAGGATCGCCAGCGCCTGTGCGAGCTCCTGGCTGGCCAAGGACTGGCTCGACTACATCATCGATACCAGCCAGCGCGCCGTGCTCTTCGCCGATGCCATGCGCGAGCGCGGCAACCTGTTTGTCGAGCACGAGGAGGGCAGCGACAAGACGGTCCTGAGCTGGGCGCACGAGATCATCGTCGACGGCACTAAGCTGGCTCGGCCCGTTAACTACTCGCTGGTCCAGATCGTGCCGCCGGAGGGCGTCAGCGTCCGTCAGGACGGCCGCCCCTACATCATCATCGACCCGCGCGCCGGGCACGGCTCCGGGATCGGCGGCTTTAAGGACGCAAGCCAGGTCGGCGCGGCCATCCACCAGGGCCACCCGACCTACTTCGTGACCTTTACGCGCCTGCCGGCGCCGGATCAGACGCTCGCCGATGTCACCGCCGCCGAGGCCGACTTCGTGCGCGAGGTACGCCGGCGCCACCCCGACTCACCCAAGCCGGTCATCATCGGCAACTGCCAGGGCGGCTGGGCCTCGATGCTCCTCGCCGCGACCAACCCGGACATCACCGGCCCCGTGGTCGCCAACGGCGCACCGCTGTCGTACTGGGCCGGGGAGAAGGGCAAGAACCCGATGCGCTACCTTGGCGGCCTGGTCGGCGGTGCGACCACGGTCAAGGCCCTCTCCGACCTCGGCAACGGCCTCTTCGACGGCGCCAACCTGGTCTTCAACTTCGAGCGCCTGAGCCCGAGCAACACCTGGTGGGGCAAGTACTACAACCTGTGGGACAAGATCGACACCGAAGTGCCGCGCTTCCTCGGCTTCGAGCGTTGGTGGGGCAGCTTCTACTACATGACGCGCGAGGAGATCAGCTGGATCGTCGAGAACCTGTTCATCGGCAATCGGCTGGGGCGCGGCCGGGCCCTGCTCAACGAGCGCACCCATGTCGACTTGCGCGAGATCAACTCCCCGATCATCATCTTCGCCTCGCACGGGGACAACATCACCCCGCCGCAGCAGGCCCTCGGCTGGATCGCCGACCACTACAGCGACGTCGAGGAGATCCGTGCCCGCGGCCAACGCATCCTCTACACGCTGCACGAGGACGTCGGCCACCTCGGCATCTTCGTCGCCTCATCGGTGGCGAAGAAGGAGCACGAGCAGATCGTCTCGACGCTCAAGGCCATCGAGGCCCTGGCGCCAGGGCTCTACGAGATGGTCATCACCGAGGAGCGCGGCGAGGGCATCCACAAGGCGTTCAAGGTGGCCTTTGCCGCGCGCACCATTGACCAAGTCGTCGAGCAGTGCGGCGGGGATGATTCGGACGCGCCCTTTGCGACCGTGGCCCGCTTCTCAGAGCTCAGCACCGAGGTCTATGATCTAACGCTGCGCCCCTTCGTGGAGGCAATGAGCAACGACAGCATGGCCCAGGTCCTTGCGCACGCGAGCCCAATGCGCCTGCAGCGCTGGGTGCAGAGCGACCGCAATCCGCTCGTGTCGCCGCTCAAAGACCTGGCCGAGCAGGTCCGCGCGCAGCGCCAACCGGCCAGCGATGCCAATCCCTTCCGCCTGATGGAGCGGCTCGGGGCCGATCTGGTCACACAGTGGTGGGACGGCATGCGCGACGTGCAAAATGCGATGATCGAGTGGAATTTTCACCTGCTCTGGGGGGCTCCGCCGGTGCAACGACTCGGCCAGCACCTGAGCCGTACCGTCAGCCAAGCCCCGCGCGAGGACCTGCGCACGCTGACCTCGGTCCAGGATGCCCTGGATCGCATCGAGCAGGGCGGCTTCGCCGACGGGCTGATCCGCATGCTGATCTTCCTCGCTCAGTCGCGCAAGGAGGTGCGCCGCTCGCGCCTGGAGCGCTCCAACCAGATGCTCCTGTCCACCGAGCCCTTTGCCAGCATGAAGCCCAAGGCCCGCACCCGGATGATCCACAAGGAGTCGCTGATCGTCGGCTACGAGCCGGACGCGGCCCTGGCGACACTGCCGCAGCTGATTGTCTCGCCCGAGGAGCGCCAGCGGGCCCTGGCCCTGTGCGAGGAGATCGCCGGGCCGCGCGACGAGATGAGCCCCGAGACCCTCGAGATGGTGAACCGCCTCGCGCTGGCCCTCGAGCAGCCGGTCGTGGCCCTGGCGCCGGCGGAGCCGCAAGGCCCGCGCAAGATCGCCTGAGGGATCGACGTGGCCACGTCGAGCGAGAAGACCGACGCGATCTCCAAGCCCCTGCGCAACTGGCTCGCCGAGGTCGCCGAGGCCAAGCGCAAGGCCCGCGAGCGGGGCTTTCGGCGCACCGTCACCAATACCCGCGAGGCCTGGGAGACGCTGACCCGCCGCTTCCTCACCCAGATCCCCGGCATCCCCTGGATCCGCGACGACTTGATCCCGGGCCCGGACTACCGGGTCCCGGTGCGCATCTATGACCCCGACCCCGAGCGCGCGCTGCCCGTGGCGATGTTCGTCCACGGCGGCGGCCATGTCGCCGGCAGCGTCAGCCTCTACGACCCGATCGCACGCAAGCTGGCGCTCGCCAGCGCCCATGTGGTCGTCTCGATCGAGTACCGCCTGGCCCCGGAGTGCCCCTACCCGGCCGGACTCAAGGACACCATGGCCTGCGCCAAGCGCGTCTTCCGGCTGCTCGAGTCACTCGCGATACCCCACCAGCCGCGGCTCGCCCTGATCGGCGACAGCGGCGGCGCGGCCCTATGCGCCACCGTCGCGCACCTCGCCCAGTTCGAGCCCAGCGTGACAGTCGAACGACAGGTGCTGATCTACCCGGGGCTTGACTACACCCTCTCCCAGCCCTCGGTGAGCGACAACGGCGAGGGCTTCTTCCTCGAGCGCGAACGCATCATCTGGATGTTCGACGCCTATCTGCAGAACGCCGAGGACCGCCGTGCGGTCTCGCCGATCTCCATGGACCTGACACCGGCCTACCCGCCGACCTTGGTCATTACTGCAGATCTCGACCCCCTGCGCGACGAGGGCCTGGCCTATCTCGAGCGCCTACGCTCGTTCGGCATCCCCGCCGAGGGCCTGCACCTGCCCGCCATGATCCACGGCTTCCTAAACCTCGAGGATCTGGTGCCCGAAGTCTGCCAAGCGAGCTATGCCAGGATCGGAGAATTCCTAAACGTCTGACGAGCGGACGGGGCTCATGGCAGGATCTGGAGCCTGGACGGCGGCTCGGCGATCCATCCCTGGATCGGACCCGCGGCTCGGCTAGCGGATGCTCGCGACCGCCGCGGCGGCCTGCGCGGTGATCTCCGAGGGCAGCGGGATATAGCCCATCTCCTCGGCGATCGCCTGCCCCGCATCGAGGCCCCAGTTGAGTAGCCCCTGGAGCGCCGCGGCCTTGCCCGCG
>JGI12048J13642_10018525_pt1 | contig 18151 bp, 15 predicted proteins | sample ElkSlonscriptome_16_FD_13642 | JGI IMG/M metagenome (IMG submission 13642)
GGGGGCGGGGGGGGTTCATGTCGGTACTCCTGGGGCTTTTCGGTTGAGCGGCGGGGCTTGGATGGTTGGGGTGGGGCGAGGGGGCCGGGGATCGGCGAGGTCGGGGATCGGCGCGTGAGGATGTATCGGAAGCGGAGCTGGTCGCGTCGTCGCGGCTGGTCGCGCGGCACGGGCGATGCGTGAGCGACATCGGTACGCCGGAGCACGGCTTGATCGAGAGCGTACCGCGGCGGGTGGCGCTGATGAATTGGGAATTACCCGCGCGTGATTGCTGCGGGGTGGGGCGGATCGTGGCGCGAGGAGGAGACGCGGCCTGATCGCCGCGGCCGGCGGGTTCGGCGGGTTGGACCGGAGATCGAGGGCGGAAGAGCGCTTCGGAGGTGCGGAGGCGGCGGCGGTTGCGGCGTGCTGTGGGCGAGGTGGAGCGTGCGTCAGGCGATCGAGGTTTTGCGGGCGCGGGTGAGCAGCTCGTTGAGTGTGCGGAGTTCTTCGTGGTCGAGGTGGCCGAGTTGGGCGCGGTGGGCGTTGTGGACGGGCGGGTCGAGTTCGCTGAGCACGTCTTCGCCTTGCTGGGTGAGGAAGACGAGGACGGCGCGGCCGTCGTGTGGGTCGCGTTCGCGGCGGACGAGGTGCATGCGTTCCAGACGGTCGATGAGACGCGTGATGTCGGCGGCGCGGACGACCATGTCGGCGGCGATTTCGGTGCAGGTTCGGCCGCCGTGTTCGCGGGCTTCGGTGTCGCGGAGGTCGGCGCGGAGTTTCCAGCCTCGGAGGATTCGGAGGACGTTGTACGAGGACTCGGTGAGGCGGTGCTGCTTGAGGACGCGCATGGTGTGCTCTTCGAGGACGGAGCGTGTGCGGGCGAGGTTGAGGTAGACCTCTTGCTCGAGCGAGTCGAAGGGGCGTTGTTTATTGAGTTCTTCCCGGAGGGACGCGGTCATAGGGCGCCTTTCAACAAATCAGCGGGGAGACACGCGTCGTCATGGGCGCCGCTCGCGAAATGGGGGTGTGCAGGTGCGTTGTGTTGAACGTCGGAACGGAGCGGGTCTGAGGCAAGGGTCGTGGTCGGCGGGTGGGGTGCGAACATCGCTTGTGGTGCGGGTTGTGCCGACGTGGGCGTCGAGAGGGGCTGGTGCGCGGCGGTTTGGGCTGGTGAAGCGAACGTCGCGGGGCGCATGAGGGCTGGGTGGCTTGGAGCGGGACCGCGGTTGCGGTGGTGGGCGGTCCGTCGCCTTGCGGGCCGCCCGGCGAGCCAATTTGTTAGGTCTTCGTTCACCGCGATTCTCCTGTCGCCGATACGCAGGTAAGAAGGCCTCAGGTTTCGCCGTTTGCCCAGCGAAACCGGCGTCAACACAGGCAAATTGGGTGGATTCCACCGGATGTTGGGGGCGGCTACACACCACCGTTTTCGGGTATATGTTCATCGTCGCGCCTACTGGTGAACCCCTTCTCGGACCCGGCTTTCATGCTACCAGATTGTGGTCGGGGCGCGAGCGCGCGGGAGTCGCCGGCGGGGGCCCGAAAGCGGGGGCGGGCGGAGCGTCGAGTGCGGGGAGGCGGTGGGAATCTGGGTCGATTGTTCGGGGGATGCGAGCGTTTGGCGGGTGTCGAGGCCTGGAGTGGGGTGGATGCAGCGAGCGGGCTGAAGTGCGGCTCGGCGGCGGCCGATGGACGGGACATGAACGTTTCATCCATTGCCAGCCAAGCGGACACAGCGAACCAGTTGTCGATGATCATGGCGAAGAAGGCGCAGGACCAGATGCGCTCGGAGGGGCAGGCGGCGTTGCAGATGCTGGATTCGGCGTCGAAGGTGGGGACGTCGAAGCCGGCGAGCGCCCTGATCGGGACGGGGGGCGTGACGTCGGGAGGTCGGGTGGACATGTACGCCTGAGATGAGCGGGTGCGGGTGATCGGGTGAGATGCGGATGCTGCGGCGGATGCGTGCGCGGCGTTGTTGCGTGGTGGAGGGGGTGGTTCGAGCTGCGGCGGAGGGGGGCGTCTTGAGGCGGGGGTTGAGGCGCCCGCGGGTGAGCGGAGTCGGCGTGTGGTCGTCACACTGCGGGCATGGAACAGGCTTTCGAAGACGGCTCGGCGGTGGCGGCGGCGGAGGGGCAGTTGATGGCGTACAACCGTCGTGACGTGGAGGGGTTCATGTCGTGGTACGCGGAGGACGTGGAGGTGCGGGAGCTGGTGAGCGGGGAGGTGCGGCTGGCGGGTTGGTCGGCGATGCGGGAGGCGTATGCGGTGCAGTTCGCGACGCGGCCGGAGCGGCGGGCGGAGGTGGTGAGTCGGCAGGTGCTGGGCGAGGTGGTGATCGACACGGAGCTGGTGAGCGGGCCGGGCGAGGAGGCGGTGCGGGTGGGCGCGATTTATCGGGTGCGGAATGGGAAGATCGACCGGGTGTGGTTTACGCCGCGGTTTTGAATGCGGTGGGGGTCGGTTGGGATGTGAGACGCGGCGGTGCGCAGCGGCGAGGGCGTTCGGTGGGTGGGGGTCTGGGCCGAAGGTCGTGCGGCGTCGGGCGTGGTTGGAAGAAGCACGGGCGGCGGCGCGGCTGGACGACCGAGCGCGGGGAACTCAGGCGAATGGGAGCGGACGGCGGCGGTGGCGGGGAGGGCGGGGGCAACGCGAGCGGTTCGGCCGGTTCGTGCGGAAAAGCTGTGTCATGGATCGGCTTGGGGGAAGAACCCCAATGTGCGTCGGTTCGTATGAAACGATGAGGCCTCGGGCCGATAAGGACAAAAGCGGCGGCTGGCGAGATCGACAGGAGGTCGGCGGCCGGACGACGCGATGGACAGTGGTTCGACATTCTCTCTCTCTTCCTCCAGGCGCCCGCGGTTGAACGACCCGCGGGCGCCTTTGTGTGGTGGACCGGACTCATGGCGAGAGCGGGAAACGGGCGGCGGCGGTGGTCGTGCGGAGAGGCGTGTGCGGCGCGGAAGCGGACCTGTTGCGGCGTGGTTGGGCTGGCGTCGCGGCGCGGCGTTGGAGGTGTTTCGGTCCGGAGAAGCGGCGGCGGCTGGGTCGTACACTGCGACGATGATGGGACGCGGCGTTGCAGGGAGGCTGTCGAAGCGGTGGCGGTGGGTGGTCGCGCTCGGCACAGCGGGCGTGGGCGTTGTGGCGGTGGCGGGCGGGTGCGCGGGAACCGAGCTGAGCAAGGAAGGGGTCGGGGCGTACGCGGGGATGACGGAGGACGGGGCGGAGGTGATCGTGGTGAATCCGTTTTCGCCGACGGAGTTGCGTGTGCATCCGCTGACGCGTGTGGTGGTGAACGCGCAGAGCGGTCGGCGCGAGATCGAGGCGCATGTGGAGCTGATCGATCGGTTCGGTCATCCGGTGAAGGCGCTGGGGGTGTTCAACTTCAGCCTGTACCGGACGGGCGGGACGGGCGATCCGACGGAGCAGTTGATGCGTTGGACGATCGACTTGGAGGATCCGGCGGCGAACGCGGAGCCGTATGACTTGGTGACGCGGACGTATCGGGTGGTGCTGGCGGGCGCGCCGGACGAGCCGCGTGGCGAGCGGGGCTTGTTGCTGGTGGCGCGGATGACGGTGCTGGACGGTCGGACGATTTCGTCGACGCACCGTTTCTGAGGTTGTCGCCGAGGTGGCTGGTTGGGGTGTGGCGTTGGCGTGTCGGGTCGCGTTTTGGTGGCGCCGGGGGGTGTGGGAGGGGTTTGGGAGGGGTGGCGGTGGTCGTTGGCGGGAGGTGTTGGGGGTCGTATGCTTATGTTGACGGCGAGCGGTCGGCGCGGCTTGGTGGCCGCGTGTCGGCTCGTCGGCGACGAAGGTGGAGCCGATGAGTATGAGCGCGACGCCGAACGCGGCTGGTGAGAGTTCGTCCGCGGACGGCGGTTCGGTTGTCGGTGAACCGGTCGGTTCGGCGCCGCTGATGGTGTCGGTGTCGGGGTGTCGCGGGATTGTGGGGGAGTCGCTGACGCCGGTGACGATCGCGCGGTATGCGGGAGCGATCGCGGAGCATTTGCGTCGGAAGGCGGGGGACGGTCCGGCGCCGGTGGTGCTGGCGCGGGACGGTCGTGCGTCGGGAGCGATGGTCGGGGACGTGGTGAGCGGTGCGTTGCAGGCGGCGGGGTGCCGGGTGATTGATTTGGGTGTGGCGACGACGCCGACGGCGGGTGTGATGGTGGGTCACCATCATGCGGCGGGTGCGGTGGTGGTGACGGCGTCGCACAACCCGCAGCAGTGGAACGGGTTGAAGGCGATTTCGGCGGGAGCGTGCGCGCCGCCGCGTGACGATGCGGAGGAGATCGGGCGGCTGTTTCGGGAGGGCGGGACGCGCTGGGCGTCGCACGAGGCGATGGGTTCGGTGGAGGCGGACGACACGGCGGCGCATGTTCATGTGGCGCGCGTGTTGGACGCGGTGGAACGGATCGCGCCGCTGGACGCGATCCGCGGGCAGTCGTTCCGGGTGGTGGTGGATTCGGTGAACGGCTCGGGCTCGCGTGGGGCGCGGCTGCTTTTGGAGGCGCTTGGGTGTCAGCCGACGTTCATTCATGATTCGTCGTCGGGGGTGTTTCCGCACGCGCCGGAGCCGCTTGCTGAGAACCTCGGCGAGCTCGCGGCGCAGACGGCGGCGCAGGGGGCGGCGGTGGGCTTCGCGCAGGACCCGGACGCGGATCGTTTGGCGTTGGTGGACTCGCGGGGGCGGTACATCGGCGAGGAGTACACGCTGGCGCTGTCGGCGATGTCGTATCTGGACGCGTTGCCGGCGGCGCGGCGGGACGGCGTGAAGCTGGCGACGAATCTGTCGACGTCGCGGATGATCGAGGACGTGGCGGAGCAGTACGGGGCGACGGTTCGTCGGACGGCGGTGGGCGAGGCGAACTTGGTGGAGTGGATGGCGCCGAACGGTTCGCCGCTGGGCGGGGAGGGGAACGGCGGCGTGATCTGGCCCGAGGTGGTGCCGATCCGTGATTCGCTGTCGGCGATGGCGTTGGTGCTGGCGTTGATGGCGCGGACTGGTGCGACGCTGGCGGATCTGGTGGACGACCTGCCGCGGTATGCGATCGTGAAGCGGAAGGTGGATTTCGATGGTGGGATGCTGGATCGGCTCGAGCCGGCGCTGACGAGCGCGTTCGCGGGTTCGGCGGTGGACACGACAGACGGGGTGCGGCTGGACCTGACGGGGGCGGGCGGTGGGAAGGCGTGGCTGCACGTTCGTGCGTCGAACACGGAGCCGATCGTGCGGTTGATCGCGGAGGCGCCGAGCGCGGAGCGGGCGGAGAGTTTGTTGGACGAGGCGGCGGCGGCGCTGACGTGATGAGGCGGGACCGGAGGGGCGGGGCGGGGTGGTCAGCGAGCGGGGGTTGGTCAGCGAGCGGTCTTGGCGGCGGGTTTGGTGGCGTGCTCGTGATGCGGGGAGTGGTCGATGAGCGAGAGGGCGAAGTATTGGCCGGCGGCGACGCCGGCGAGCGCGCCGACGGCCCAGTCGGCGGGGGCGAGGCGGGCGGCGTTGAAGACGTCGCCGGCGTACACGGCGGCGAGGGCGTCGGCGGGTAGCGAGAAGCGGGCGATGAGCGGTGCGGCGACGCCGGCGAGGAGAACGCCGGCGACGGGGACGATGGGCTGGGCGCGTTGGAAGACGAGACGGACGGCGCCGCCGGCGAGGATTCCGCCGGCGAGTGCGGCGGCGAGTGTCTGACCGCGGAGGCCGGACTGGGCGACGAGCCAAGCGCCGAGGAGGGCGGCGATGGCGGCGGCGACGAGGCCGAAGATGGAGTCGCTGTCGGTGATGGGGGCGGGATCGGGGTCGGTGTGTTTGTGATGGGCGAAGCGGCCGGTGGGGCGATCGCCGGAGAGGACGAGGGCGACGGCGGGGAGGATGAGGAGGAGGAGGAAGACGGCGTCGAGGGCGAGGCGGGTGAGGGCGGCTTCGGGCGGGGCTTCGTAGACGAGGGTTTCGAGGCGGGGCGAGGAGAAGGCGAGCCAGAAGAGGGCGAGGCCCATGGAGAAGAGGGCGTAGCGTTTGGTGAGCGGATGGCGGACGACGAGGCCGAGGGCGGCGACGAGCGCGACGGCAAGAGCGGTGGCGAGGGCGGCGAGGACGGGGCGTTCGGACGTGAAGACGGAGTCGAGGGCGGAGCCGTCAGGGGTGGCGGTCCAGCCGGCGAGCCAACCGACGACGGGGCCGACGGCGAGGAGGGCGGCGGCGGCGGCGGCCCATGTGAGGATGGAGGCTGTGGTTTCGCCTTGCATACCGCAGTAGTACCGGATCGGCGTGGGTCGTGCGCGGAGGCGGCGGGGATGGGCGGCGCGGGGGCGAGGAGGGGGGGCTTGCCGCGGGGGTGGCGGGTGAGGACGATGCTGGGTCTATGGAACCGGCATCGGAACACGTGTTGGCGGGCGGTCGGAGCGGCGGGGCGGCGTATGGGTTGACGGGGTGGCCTCCGTCGGTGTGGGAGGTGGAGGACGTAGCTCGGCGTGCGCGGCCGGTGCGTCTTGAGAAGCAGGCGCTGGAGAACGTGGAGCGGGCGCGGGCGGCGCTCGGTGATTGCTTGCGTGGTGGAGCGGCGATCTACGGCGTGAATACGGGGTTCGGCTCGCTGTCGCGGCAGCGCCTGGGCGACGACCAGTTGACAGCGGTGCAGCACAACCTGATCCGTTCGCATGCGGCGGGAATGGGCGATCCGTTGCCGGAGGCGGTGGTGCGGGCGATGCTGTTTTTGTTGGCGTGTTCGCTGAGCCGGGGGAACAGCGGTGTGCGTGCGGAGGTGGTGGAGTTGATCGTGGGGATGTTGAACGCGGGGGTGACGCCGATCGTGCCGGAGACGGGTTCGGTTGGTGCGAGCGGAGATTTGGCGCCGCTGGCGCACTGCGCGTTGGTGATGCTTGGCGAGGGCGAGGCGTCGCTTGAAGGCGTGCGGATGGGCGGCGGCGAGGCGCTGAGGAAGGCGGGGTTGTCGGCGATCGCGCTTGGGCCGAAGGAGGGGCTCGCGCTGGTGAACGGGACGCACCTGATGGCGGGTCGGGGTGCGCTGTCGGTGTGCGAAGCGCGGCGTCTGATGGACGCGGCGCTGGTGGCGGCGGCGATGAGCATCGACGGGGCGCGGGCGACGGATCGGACGCTGGACCCGCGGCTGCACGCGGCGCGGAATCAGCCCGGTCAGCGGCGTGTGGCGGATCGGCTGCGGGCGCTGCTGCGGAACAGCGCGATCGTGAACGTGCACAAGGTGGACGACCCGCGTGTGCAGGACCCGTATTCGTTCCGTTGCACGCCGCAGGTGGTGGGGGCGGCGTGGGACATGATCGAGCACGCGGTGGAGGTGATCTCGAACGAGCTCGGTGCGGTGACGGACAACCCGTTGGTGTTCGCGGCGGACGAGGAGTACGAGCGGGCGGACGTGATCAGCGGCGGGAACTTTCACGGGATGCCGGTGGCGCTGGCGTTGGACGCGCTGTCGATGTCGTTGGCGCATGTGGCGGGGATGTCGGAGCGTCGGGTGTACTACCTGCTGGCGGCGGCGGACCCGGAGAACCCGACGAACCCACACCTGTCGCGGCATCCTGGGGTGGAGTCGGGTTTGATGATGATGCAATACACGGCGGCGGCGTGCTGCAACGAATTGATCGGTCTGGCGAACCCGGCGAGCGTGGCGAACATCCCGACGTGCGCGGGGATGGAGGACTACAACAGCTTCGGGCCTCGGAGCGCGGCGAAGGCGGAGCGAGCGGTGGAGCTTGCGCGACGGGTGGTGGCGATCGAATTGGTGTGCGCGGCGGAGGCGATCGAGTATCAGCGGCCGCTGCGTTCGGGGACGGGCGTGGAGCGCGCGCACCGGTTGATCCGTGAGCTGGTGGCGCCGTTCGATGCGGATCGGCCGACGGGCGCGGAGGCGGAGAAGGTCGCGGCGCTGATTCAGGCGGGGCGGTTCGGGTGAGTGAGCCGGGGGAGGGGCGCGGGAGGTGCGCGGGAGGGGCGGGGCGACTTGGCGGCGGCCGGCTGGGCGGTGGAGATGAGTTCGGCGGGCGGTTGGGCTGATCGCTCGGCTACACTTGCTCGCGATGGACGATCCGACGACGACGATCATGGTTTCGCGCGACCCGGAGCGTGAGGCGCGGCAGCGTGCTTGGCTGGTGAACCTGCTGCGTGTGATGACGCTGGTGCTGTTGAGCGTGGTGGTGGCGCTGGGGATGTTCGACGAGGACACGCAGAACGACCTGGGGCTGTCGCGGATCAACTGGTGGTGGGTGGTGATGGCGTTCGGGCTGTTGGTGTTCGCGGCGGTGCTGGCGATCGACCTGTTGACGCCGCGGCGGAAGCTGTCGAGCCTGTCGGCGATCATTTTCGGCGTGTTCGCGGGGGTCATACTGACGGTGGCGGCGGGGGTGATTCTGGATTACCTGCAACTCGCGTTCTTCGGCGACTCGGCGTCGGATTACGACCAGATCTTCGCGACGGTGAAGCTGTCGATCGGCGTGGGGCTGTGCTATCTGGGGGCGTCGACGATTTTGCAGACGCAGGACGACTTTCGTCTGGTGATTCCGTATGTGGAATTCGCGAAGCAGATCCGCGGTCCGAAGCCGCTGATTCTGGATACGTCGGTGTTGATCGACGGTCGCGTGGCGTCGATCGCGGAGGTGGGTTTGATTCAGGTTCCGCTGGTGGTGCCGTCGTTCGTGATCGAGGAGATGCACACGCTGAGCGACTCGGGTGACAAGCTGAAGCGGAACCGCGGTCGTCGGGGTCTTGACGTGTTGAACAAGCTGCAGAAGAACCCTCGGATCGACATCTCGATCGAGACGAAGCCGACGCCGGGGAAGGACGTCGACGCGAAGCTGATCGAGCTTGCGAAGACGATGCCGGGGGTGATTCTGACGACGGACTCGGGTCTGAATCGCGTCGCGAACGTGCAGGACGTGGCGAGTCTGAACTTGCATGACTTGGCGAACGCGTTGAAGCCGAGCGTGATCCCGGGCGAGCCGCTGCGGGTGCACCTGATCAAGCCGGGCGAGCACGCGGGGCAGGGCGTGGGCTATTTGGACGACGGGACGATGGTGGTGGCGGAGAACGGCGGGGAGTTCGTGGGGCGGAACGTGGAGTTGAACGTGACGAGCACGATGCAGACGAGCGCGGGGCGTCTGATCTTCGGGCGGATCATGGGCGGGCCGGCGGACAGCGCGGAGGGGGAGTCCGATTCGGCGGGCGGGGAGGGCTCGGAGCGTCTTGCCGGTCGGCACGGGGTGGGCGAGGTTCGGGGCGAAGGCCGCGGCGGGGAGCGGGGCGGGGAGCGGGGCGCCGGCGGATCAGGTCGGGGTCGATCTGGCGAGCGCGCGGCGGAGGCCGAGTGAGGGTTGTTGGGCAGGCGGGTCGGCGGCGGCGGGGATGGCGGCGGGTCGGAGCAGCGGGGTGAGGACGGGGAGGGCAGCGGGGTTGAGCGAGATTTCGAGCGGGGTGGTGGCGGGGCCGAGGTCGTCGCGGCCGGCGGAGTCGAGGGGCGCCTCGCCGTCGAGTTGGTAACGGGCGGGGCGGTCGGTCTCGATGGTGATGCGCTGGGCCTGGGCGTTGACGAGCTTGGGGGAGCTGGACTGGCGGCCGAAGCGGCAGCGGAGGTTCCACGCGACGAGGGCGGGGAGCCGGCGATAGGGGAGGAAGACGACGTCGAGCAGGCCGTCGGTGGGGTCGGCGGCGCGGGCGGGGTCGACGCGGAGCGCGTACTGGCGGGCGTTGGCGACGACGGCCCAGCCGTGCTCGCCGTCGACGATGACGCGGCCGTCGGCTTCGATGCGCATGGCGGCGGGCTTGTGGAGGACGAGTTCGGCGAGGATGTGCGGGAGGTAGGAGAGGTGGGAGATGCTGCCGCGGCGGTTGTGGGCGAGTCGGTGGACGACGTTGGCGTCGAAGCCGATGGAGGCCATGAGGAGGAAGGTGCGTTTGTTGCAGACGGCGACGTCGATAAGCGGGACGTTGGCGGTCGGGTCGTCGGGGTCGATGCGTCGGAGGGTGTCGATAAGCCGCTGTGGGTCGCGGGTCATGCCGAACTCGCGAGCGAAAAGGTTTTCGGTGCCGGTGGGGAGTTGGTAGAGGGGGACGCGGTGTTTGGCGGCGAGGGGGGCGAGGGCGTGGACGGTGCCGTCGCCGCCGACGACGGCCATGGCGTGCTTCGCGCGGAGTGCGGCGTCTTTGTCGGATTTGACGGCGGCGGGGCCGACTTCGACTTGTTGGACGGCGTGGCCGGCGGCTTGGAGAGCGTCGTCGGCGGCGGCGGCGACGCGGCGCGCCTTGCCTTTCCCGGCGATGGGGTTGAAGAACAGGGCGAGGTCCACGTCGTGGCGGGCCTTTCGTTGGGGCGGGTGGCGTCGGCGCGCGAGGAGGGAGCGGAGCGCGGGGTGGAAGCGGGGCCGCGGTCGGTTGGGGTATCGTAGCGAGCATGACCGGAGGCCCGGCCATCTCGGCGGCGTTCGCGCGTATTGTGGGCGTCGTGCTCATCGCGTTGCTGGGGTCGCCGGCGTGGGGTCAGAGCCGGACGTATGAGCTGGACGCGACGCGGGACTGGCGGGAGACGTCGGCGCCGGCGGTGGGGAGCGACGCGTGGACGATCGCGGAGGCGCGTCGTCTGATCGTGGACGGTCAGGAGGATCGGGCGGCGCGGCTGCTGACTCGCTGGCTGCGCGACAACGAGGCGCGGAACGACGAATTGGTGGCGCAGGCGCTGCTGGCGCGGGGTGACGCGCGGACGGCGGACGGGGACGAGTTCTCGGCGTTATATGACTACGAGCGGTTGCTGCGTGAGTATCCGGAATCGCCGGCGTTCGAGCGGGCGGTGGAGCGTGAGCTCGAGATCGCGATCGCGTATGCGAACGGTTTGAAGCGGAAGCTGCTGGGTCTGCGGCTGCTGGACACGGACGACATCGCGGTGGAATTGTTGATCCGCGTGCAGGAGCGGCTGCCGGGGAGCGCGCTGGCGGAGCGGGCGGCGATCGAGCTGGCGGACTACTTCTACCGTGAGCGACAGATCGAACTGGCGGGGGAGTCGTACGGGCTGTATTTGGAGAACTTCCCGGAGGGTCCGGCGGCGCAGCGTGCGGCGCGGCGGCGGATCTATACGGACATCGCGCGGTTCAAGGGGCCGCGGTACGACGCGTCGATGCTGCTGGACGCGCAGGTGCGGATTCGTCGGTTCATGCAGCGGTTCCCGGCGGACGCGGAGCGGCGGGGCATCAACGAAGGTCTGGTGGACCGGTTGGACGAATCGCTGGCGGCGCAGCAGTTGGAGAGCGCGGAGTGGTATTTGCAGGTGGAGCAGGACGCGTCGGCGCGATTGGTGCTGCGGCGTCTGGTGGATCGGTATCCGAACACGATGGCGGCGTCGGCGGCGATGCGGGTTTTGGAGGAGCGCGGGTGGCCGGTGGGCGAGGGCGTGGAAGCGGCGGAAGCGCGGCCCGCGCCGGAGCTGGTGGAGGCGGGCGGGGGCGAGCCCGAAGACGAGGGGGCGTCGGCGGGCGAGCGGGGCGGTGCCGAGTCGGGGGCTCAGGATGGTGGTGAGGAGGGGGGCGAGGATGCGTGATGTCGAACAGGCGGTTCGGCGGTGGTGGTTGCCGGCCGTGAAGCGGGCGAAGGCGGGCGTTGCGGTGTCGGTCGCGGCGGTGGTGATGGCGGCGGTGGTGGGCGTGGGTTTGGTGGGCGGGTGCGCCGCGAAGCCGACGGAGGGGTACGCGTGGGGCGATGCGTATGGGAAGGATGTGGAATCGATCGCGGTTCCAATTTTCGAGAACCAGACCTATCACCGCGACCTGGGGATCGAGTTGACGGAAGCGGTGTTGAAAGAAGTGCAGCGGCGGACGTCGTGGGAGACGGCGCCGCGGACGCGGGCGGCGACGGTTTTGAACGGGGTGGTGTCGGATCTGTCGTTGCGTCGGTTGTCGCGCGACCGCGACACGGGGCTGGTGGCGGAGTTGGCGGTGACGCTGACGGTGAGCTTCGAGTGGGTGGATTCGCGGACGGGGGAGGTATTGGCGAGCCGCCGGCAGTTGCTGGTGGGCGAGTCGTTCGTGCCGGCTCGCGGTGCGGGCGAGCCGCTGGAGGCTGGGCGTTCGGCGTCGGTGCGGGAAGCGGCGCGGGAGATCGTGGACGCGCTGCGTTCGTCGTGGTGAGGTGCGGGGCATAGGATTGGGCCGAACGGTTGGCGTGGTGCGTTCGTAAGACGCGTCATGGGGGCCGTTCGGGGACTGCACAGGAATCGGACCGTGTTCCGGCGGGGTCGAGCGAGTTCGGCTGCGGCGGTGGACGCGACGGGACAAGGACGTGCTGATGGCGACAGGCAAGCCCGGCGGGCAGACGAAAGGCGACGTGGAGAAGCAGGGTCCGGCTGAGCCGGGGGGCCAGAAGCGTCCCGGCGGTCCCGGGGCGAAGCCGGACATGTCGCCGAAGCCTGGGCGTTTCGCGTTGACGCTGTTCGTGTTCGCGTTGCTGGCGATGATGATGCTGATCGCGGTGGACTCGTTGAGCGGCGGGGCGGAGACGGTGACGCGCGCGCAGTTCGAGGCGTATTACGAGGAAGGCTCGATCAAGGCGGATTCGGTCCGGCTTGAGGAGAGCCGAGTGATCGCCGAGCGGGTGGGGGAAGACGTGGACGGCTCTTCCGAGCGTGTGGCGGTGAAGCACAACCCGCGGACGATGGAAAGCACGCAGGAGTGGCTTGCGCGGTTGACGGGCGGTCAGTTCGAGGAGTCTTCGGGTCCGCCGCTGTGGCAGCAGATTCTGTTCAGCCCGCTGCTGATCATGGTGCTGCTGATTCTGCTGTTCTGGTTCTTCATTTTCCGGGGCCTGCGGAGCGCGGCGGGCGGGGGCGGGATGCTGGGGAGCTTCGGGAAGTCGAAGCACCGGGTGATGGTGAAGGAGACGACGGGGATCACGTTCAAGGACGTGGCGGGGATCGAAGAGGCGAAGGAAGAACTGGAAGAGGTGGTGGAGTTTCTGAAGCACCCGAAGAAGTTCATGCGTCTTGGCGGTCGGGTGCCGCGCGGCGTGCTGCTGTACGGGCAACCCGGTTGCGGGAAGACGCTGCTTGCGAAGGCGATCGCGGGCGAGGCGGACGTGCCGTTCTTCACGATCTCGGGTTCGGACTTCGTGGAGATGTTTGTGGGGGTCGGCGCGAGCCGCGTGCGCGATCTGTTTAAGCAGGCGAAGGAGTCGGCGCCGTGCATTATTTTCCTGGACGAGATCGACGCGGTGGGTCGGAAGCGTGGCGGCGGTTTCTCGTCGGGTGGGAACGACGAGCGTGAGCAGACGCTGAACGCGATTCTGGTGGAGATGGACGGTTTCGAGTCGTCGGATCAGGTGATCGTGATCGCGTCGACGAACCGTCCGGACGTGCTGGACCCGGCGTTGACGAGGCCGGGCCGTTTCGACCGGCATGTGGGGGTGTCGATGCCGGACGTGAAGGGCCGTCTGGAGATTCTGCGTGTGCACGCGAAGAAGGTGAAGCTGGGCCCGGACGTTCACTTGGAGAAGATCGCGCGTGGGACGCCGATGTTCTCGGGGGCGGAGTTGGCGGCGATCATGAACGAGGGGGCGATCATCGCGACGATGCAGGAGAAGGAATACATCGAGCACATCGACCTGGAAGAGGCTCGGGACAAGGTGAAGTACGGTCGCCAGCACCGGAGCAAGGTGATCGAGCAGAAGGAGCGAGTGGCGACGGCGTATCACGAAGCGGGGCACGCGGTGCTGCAAGCATTGCTGCCGGACGCGGACCCGCTGCACAAGGTGACGATCATTCCGCGCGGGCAGGCGATGGGAGCGACGTTCAGCCTGCCGGAGAAGGACCGGTACGGGTACGGGCTGAAGTGGATCACGTCGACGATGCGGGTGGTGTGCGGCGGCCGGATCGCGGAGCGTCGGAAGACCGACGACGTGTCGTCGGGCGCGGCGATGGACATCGAGCAATTGACGAAGCTGGCGAAGGCGATGGTGCTGGACTGGGGGATGTCGGAGAAGCTGGGCTTCGTTCGATATACGTCGGAGAACGACGACCGGATGTTCAGCGAGCGTGAGTTCAGCGAGGAGACGGCGCGGATCATCGACGAGGAGATCCGGCGTTTGAGCGACGAGGCGTTCAACGACGCGAAGCGGCTGCTGGACGAGCGGTGGGAGGCCGTGGAGCGGGTGGCGGAGGCGTTGTTGAAGTATGAGACGCTGGACGCTGACGAGGTTCATCAGTTGATCCGCGGCGAGCCGCTTGGCAAGCCGACGGTGAGTGACTTGCTGGCGGCGGAAGCGAAGAAGCTGAAGTCGGACGAGTCGGCCGGGGCGAAAGCGGACGCACAGCCGAGCGGCGACGAGGAGGAGGGGTTTGGGGGCCTATCGCCGAGTCCGGCGTGAGGCGGCGGCGGCGGAGCGCTGCGGGCGGTTCGACGCTGCATCGCGGCGGGTTTGGGCCCCACCGCCGCCGACGAAATGGGGCGAGGCGTGTATGCGGGGGCGGGGCGTGCGTGCGGGGGCGATTTCTCGGGGCGGGCGTCGGGGTTCCTATGATCTTGTGCGCACGGGTTCGGTCGAATCTGAAATGGGTTTCGGGCGAACGCGTACGGCCCGTCGGCTCGGCCTGTGGTCGGGCGGCTTTGGCGGGTTCGAGTTTCTTGATACGGAAGACGAAGGACTTCTCGCGATGATGAACGCCGCTTCTACGACGATGCCCGACATTCAGGCCTCGGTCGACACGCGCAACGTGAAGATCGACAAGGTGGGTGTGAAGAACATCCGTCACCCGCTGACGCTGAAGACGATGGACGGTGGTGAGCAGACGACGGTGGCGGAGGTGAACATGTACGTGGCGTTGCCGCACGACCAGAAGGGGACGCATATGTCGCGTTTCATGGAGATTCTGGCGGAGCACAACGACGCGCTGACGCCGGAGGACATCTCGACGATCGCGCGGGAGGTGCGTGAGCGGTTGAACGCGGAAGAGGCGCACATCGAGATGACGTTTCCGTACTTCACGAAGAAGGCGGCGCCGGTGACGGGCGTGGAGGGGTTGATCGACCACGAGGTGGCGTTTCACGCGGTGTCGACGCCGTCGTCGGACGAGATGACGCTGAAGGTGAAGATCGCGGCGACGAGCCTGTGCCCGTGCTCGAAGGAGATCTCGGCGTACGGGGCGCACAACCAACGCTGCGAGATCACGGCGCGGGTGTGGTTCGACGGGGGTCTGTGGATCGAGGAGCTGGTGGAGATGCTGGAAGGGGCGGCGTCGTGCAGCGTGTACCCGATCCTGAAGCGGGCCGACGAGAAGTTCGTGACCGAAGCGGCGTTCGACAACCCGAAGTTCGTGGAAGACTCGATCCGCGATCTGGCGGTGGCGCTGGAACACGACGAGCGGATCGTTCGTTTCCACATCGCCAGCGAGAACTTCGAGTCGATCCACAATCACAACGCGTACGCGGAGATCGAGCGCGACAAGCGGGACGGTTGAGGGCGTTGGTGGCGGGGAACCGGGGGAGTGAACCGGGGCGGGGGGACCGGGGGGGTGAACCGGGGCGGGGGGAGGGGGGCGGGGGATTGATGGGGTGAGGTTGAAGATTCGGCCGAACCCCGGGGTGGCGCCGACATATAGAGTGGTGTGGCGGCGTTGTCGGCCTGCGCGGGCCTTGGGCGCCGTGGCTCTCCGCCTTACGTCGTTTGGGTGACGTTCAGGTCGCCCGTCGGATCGGACGCTCCGCCCGGATGCAGCGCTTCGGCTATCTCCATTCCACGTCGTTCGTGCCGTCGATGTTCGTTCGTCGGTTGGTGTTGCTGTTGGCGGTGGGTGTGGCGATCGTGGTGGTGCTGGTGCTGCAGACGTGCCGGCTGACGATCGTGGAGGCGGATCGTTGGCTTGAGGTGGCGGATTCGCGTTTGTCGACCGAGCGGTATACGCCGACGACGCGTGGTCGGATTCTGGACCGTCGGGGTCGGGTGCTGGCGGAGGATCGGCCGGCGTTCGACGTGCTGGTGGAGTACGAGGTGATCACGGGGCAGTGGGCGGAGCGGATGGCCGAGCGGTCGGCGCGGCGTGAGGCTGGGGATGATTGGGCGAAGCTGTCGCCGCGCGAGCGTGGGGAGCGGATCGCGCGGGCGCTTCCGGCGTATCGGAATCAGCAGGAGTTGCTGTGGCACAACGTGGCGGCGGTGCTCGGCGTGGAGCGGGCGGAGCTTGAGGACCGGCGGAACGCGATCAAGTCGCGCGTGCAGCGGATGGCGAATCATCTGTGGTCGATCTGGCTCGAGGAGCGTCAGGAGGCGCTGGTCGGGTCGGGGCGCTCGTCGCGTGCGGAGGCGGTGACGATCGCGGACGTGGCGCAGCCGATCCGGGAACAGCGTGAATCGCACGTGATCGCGGCGGGGATAACGGAGTCGCAGGCGGCGGCGATCCGTCGACTTGCGGAGCGTTCGCCCGGGTTGCATCTGGACGCGGGTACGCGGCGGACGTATCCGCTGGAGCGGGTGAGGGTGGAGGTGGATCGTTCGACGTTTCCGACGGCGCTTCAGCCGGGGGAGGGCGCGATCGCGGCGGTGGAGGTGGAGGTGGAGGGGCCGACGGTGCACGTGGTCGGGCGGATGCGGGAGCTGAACCGGGTGGGTCCGGGCGAGGCGCTTGATACTGAGCGTCGGCCGGAGCGGGACCCATCGAGCGGCGAGTTGGACCTTGGGCATTACCGAGCGGGCGATCTTGTGGGTGGGGCGGGGATCGAGGCGTCTCGGGAGGAGGTGCTGCGGGGTTTGCGGGGGCTGGTGCAGAAACGGTTGGACACGGGGGAGGTGCGGGAAACGCCGGCGGTGGACGGTCGCGATGTTCGGCTGACGCTGGACGCGATGCTGCAGGCACGGATCAAGGCGGTGCTGGACCCTTCGTTCGGTTTCACGGTGAAGCAGCCTTGGCACAAGTCGACGACGCAGCGGCATGTGGAAGCGGAGGACGGCTCGCTGCGGTTGGAGGAGGTGCCGCTTGGGACGGAGCTGAACGCGGCGGTGGTGGTGCTGGACGCGGAGTCGAGCGACATTCTGGCGTTGGTGACGCATCCGAGTTACACGCGTGAGGAGTTGCGGACGGACGCGGCGTCGGTGTTCGGGGATGCGGTGCGGGCGCCGTGGGTGAATCGTGCGGTGTCGAAGCCGTACGCGCCTGGTTCGATCGTGAAGCCGCTGATTCTGACGGCGGCGGTGTCGGCGGGTGTGCACAACCTCAACACAACGATCGAGTGCGGGCCGTATCTGTTTCCGGATAAACCGGGGTACTACCGGGACTGGATCTACAAGCAGTACGGGACGACGTTTTTGGCGCGATTCGGTCGTGGTCTGTACGGCGACGAGGCGATCGGGGTGTCGTCGAACATCTACTTCTACACGCTTGGGATGTGGATGGGGGTCGAGCGTCTCGTCGAGTGGTACGGGAAGTTCGGCGTCGGAGAGGCGGCGGGGCTTGGCGTGGGTTTCGAGTATCCGGGTTCGGCGGGGCCTCGCGGTCGTCGGGCGTATCAGGCGGACGCGATTCTGATGGGGATCGGGCAGGGGCCGATCGACTGGACGCCGCTGCACGCGGCGGATTCGTACGCGACGATCGCGCGGTCGGGCTTGCGGATCGTGCCGCGGATCGACCGGGACGCGCCGATCGAGCATCGAAACCTGCGTCTCGATTCGACGTCGGTGCGTGTGTCGCTTGAGGGGTTGCGGTATTCGATCGAGCACGAATGGGGGACGGGGCACGCGATCCCGTTCGAGGAAGGTCGGCCGCGCGAGTTGACGTTCGATGTGCCGGGCGTCGAGGTGCTGGGGAAGACGGGGACGGCGACGGCGGCGGCGATCGTGGAGGACCCGGACGGGCCGGAAGGGCCCGAGGCGGCGCGGGTGTTGCGTGACGGCGACCACGCGTGGTTCGTTGGTCTGGTGGGGCCGGAGGGCCAGCCGGCGCGGTATGTGGTGGCGGTGTTGGTGGAATACGCGGGCAGCGGCGGTCGGGTGAGCGGTCCGATCGCGGAGCAGGTGATCTTCGCGTTGAAGGCGGAAGGGTATCTCTGATGGGGGCGCGATCGCGGAACCGTCGGGTGTCGCGCGAGCGTTCGAGGGCGCGGGCGAAACGTCGGCGTCGGGACGGGGTGGGCGAGCCGGTGGATCTGGGTCGGATCACGGCGCGGCGGGTGGGCGGCGAGCGAG
>JGI12048J13642_10052493_pt1 | contig 18144 bp, 14 predicted proteins | sample ElkSlonscriptome_16_FD_13642 | JGI IMG/M metagenome (IMG submission 13642)
CCCCGTCCAGCATCAGCGTGTAATGCGCGACATCCCCGAGTTGGGTCTGCATTTTTCTCAAGTTTCCGGAGTGTGTTGCGTCGGTGTTCATGCTGATTGCCTGAATTGACGATGCATTTCGGTTGCAGTTATTGTAATGCCTTGCAGGAAAGCAGGACACTCAGTGCGCAGGCCAACGCCGGTAGCAGATCAAGCGCATAGCAGGTCCGCTCGCCGGCAAACACGCCCTGAGATACAATTTTGCCGGTTTCAAGAATGAACTGTGCCATATTGATCTGGGCCACCATAGCCGGACCGGTCAGCGCCTGGATCGAGTCCGTCTGATCGGCGGCGGCCTGGACCAAGCTGATTGTGCCGTTGAGAAACGTCGAGCCGACGAGCGTCCGGTGATCCTCGAGAAAGAAGTAATCCAGAACAACCAGCCAGGTGAATTTCTTGACCCGGCGCTCGATTATCGCGAACGACGTCACATTCTGCGTTTTTCATCGAAGTGGAGCAGTCGTTTGAAGGCATAATCAAAACTGTTCCCTCAGCGCCTTGCCTTATGAGCTTAATTCCTTTGGTGACCCGAATACTCCTTTCGCTGATCTTCTTTCTGCCGATGGCCACAGGGGAGGCCAGATCCGAAGGTTTCTCTTCGGGCGATGCGGTCGAAGGCTATCTGAACCTCCTGTGGGGCGACCCACAGCCGGGTACTCAACAAGATAGTCAACTGCAGTTCACCGTGACCGATGAACGCGGAGCCACCGTCACCTTTGAACTCAGCCGGGAACTGATTGAAGCGCACGATAACTTTCTCGACTGGAATGCCCAGCGCGTTCGGGTTCATCTGGCCGATCAGCCCCGTGCCGGGCTATGGCGGGCTCAGGCACTAACGTTTCTGGGCGATGGCAGCGTGACCCAGCGGGGCGGGCCGACGGGCTCACAGCCCTGGGTATCGATTCTATGCAAATACTCCGATATCGAGGCCGAGCCGCGCAATCTGGCCTACTTTCAGGGGATGTACGCTAATGAGATCGGCGGACTGGACGACTACTGGCGCAAGCAGTCCTATAACAGGATCGATATTGCCGGCAGCACCGCGGTCGATTGGGTCGAGCTGCCGGAGCCACAGACCTTCTATATTCCAGAGCCGGGCAGCGGATCCAATTCCGACCGAAATGCGATCTTCGAGGATTGTACAGAGGCGGCTGATCCCTTCGTTGATTTCTCTAACGGCGGAACAGGTGGCTTTTCCGGCATCAACATGATGCTTAACGGACTGCTGGACTGCTGTGCCTGGGGCGGTGGGCGATTCGCAACGCTGGATGGGGTCACCAAGTCCTGGCGCACGACCTGGAATCCGCCATGGGCGTTCGCCCGATCCTCTGTGATAGCCCACGAGATGGGTCACGGCTTTGGGTTGCCGCATTCCAACAATTTCGATGGCGACTCCAACCCCTACGACAGTCCCTATGACGTGATGAGTTCGGCAAGCGGGAACAGCATCAATGATTCCGTCTACGGCGCCCAGGGAAAACACCATACGGCCTATCACAAAGAGCGCCTGGACTGGTTTGCGGAGAGCGAAATTATCGAAGTCACCGCCGAAGGCTCGGCCACCATCACGATCGACGCCATGGCGGTGCCAGTGACAAGCAACTACCGGATGGCTCGTATCCCAGTCCCCGGTACCGATGACTGGTACACCGTCGAGACCCGGAAACGAATCGGCTACGACGGCAACCTGCCCGGCGATGCTGTAATCATCTCCTACGTCGACACCAATCGTTCGGAGCCCGCCTGGACGGTCGATACCGATTCGCCGCCGGCCAATTACGCGGACACGGAAGGCTCGATGTTCCGAGTGGGTGAAGTGTTCGTGGATCCGAGCAGAACCATCACCGTCAAGGTCGACGCGGAAACCGACGATGGCTTCATCGTTACAATCAATGGCGCAGAGGCCATGCTGCTATTTCAGGACCGTTTCGAGGACTAGGGAGACTCTGACTAACGATGCTCGGAGCGCGTTTCAGTCGAAAAAGCCGCAGATCGTAGGGTGCGAAGCGAGTGGCAGTTGCCGTAGCTACGGCCGAGTGGCGCAACGCACGAGCATAGTTATTCAGAGGCTCCAAAAGGCGCCTCCGGCTGAATCAATCTGATCAAGGCAAAGCGCACGGCGGTAGCGACAATTGCGTGATCTCCGCTGCTAGAAGCCTGCAATTGAGCCGAGAACGGACCATGCATTGATGACAATGACCTGGATCAGCACGCTGCACCTGCTCGGATTGGCACAGGCCGTGTTTATCGCACTCCTGTTGACTCATCCGGATCGGCGAAGCCTGGCCAACGTCATTCTCGCTGCCCTGACTCTGACCCTTGGGGCTGGGCTCTGGGAGGCCTTCGTCCACAGCTCCGGCCTGTGGAAAAGCCTTCCCCTTGCGACCGGCTGGTTCGCAGCCACACCTTTCCTTTTCGGCCCCCTGTTACTGGCTTATGTCAGACGCCTCATCGGACAACCGGATTGGTCGGCGCTGCGCTGGCTTATCCACCTGAGCCCAACGATTTTATTTACCCTGGCGCTGCTGCCAGTGCTCGTGGAGCCGGCTGAACAGCGCATCGACCGCATACTGATCGCCCAGCAGGGGCTCGAGTCCCTGCATCCTCTCAACTGGGCCGTTCTGGTCACGAAGGTTGGTCACATCATCGCCTACCTGCTGGTCGCCACTCATCGTCTGCTGGATTTCAGAGACGAGTGCCAGCAAACTCAGTCCGATACGGCCGTCCTTCGGTTCCGTTGGCTGCAGCGACTGTGTTTAGCGTTCATCGTCCTGCAGCTGCTCTGGCTGGCACTCTTCCTTGGTGCCTCTCGAATCAACCTGCCTGCCGGCACCACCCTCGATGATTTCGCGCTGTTGCCGGTGGCGGCTCTGGTATTCCTGATCGGCTACTGGGGGTTATCGGCTCCCGCTCTGGTCCCCGAGCCAGCGATTGTCGGGCCAGATGGCGGGCCGAAGGAGGGGTCCGATGATGGATCTTCTTCCAGATATCAGAGTTCAGGACTCAGCCAAGAGGGATCTGCAGAGCTAGCGCAGGAGATCAAGACGGTCCTTCGCGACCGATCACTCTATCTCCAGCCCCGACTGCGACTGAGCGAGCTTGCCGAGGCAGTCGGTGCGACGCCACACATGACAAGCCAGGCAATCAATGAACACCTGGCCGGCAATTTTTTCGAGCTGGTCAACCGCTACCGAGTGCAGGAGGCGGCCCGGCGGCTCGAAGATCGCGACCTCAATCACCTGCCCATCGAGCGAATCGCCTACGACTGTGGGTTCAACAACAGGACCTCCTTTTCCCGCGCATTTCGGGATCTCGTGGGCACAACTCCCTCACGGTTTCGCAAAGCAGCATCCGCAGGCTGAATTCCAGAGGGTAGCGGACCGGTTGCCGCTGGCCTGAAGCAGATTCGTCAACCTTTAACGGGATTGACACCCGCATCCGGCATTTCCTCGATTATCGGGGGGCAGTTAGGTGGGGGCGGCCCCCAGCCGCCTGCAGGCCCAATTACACCAGATCCCGAATCGACGCGACCGAAACCCAGGAGTCATCGCATGAAAACCGCCTACCTCGTCCTTGCCGCCTGGCTGGCGCTGACGGCAACACACGCCACTGCAGAGCGTCTGGCCATCCGCAATGTCCATCTGGTCGACGCCAGGAGCACCTCTCCGATTCCCGACAAGACCGTCATCATCGACGGCGAGCGTATCGTGCAGATTCTCAAAGCTAGCGAGCGAGCCTCTGTGGACCGGATCATCGACGGCGCCGGAGGCTTTCTGATCCCGGGCCTTTGGGACATGCATGTCCATCTGCAGCACATTCGGCCGGAAAGCCTATCCCAATTTGTCCACTACGGCGTGACTCAGGTTCGCGACATGGGCATCACCCCCGAGGGTCTGGACGCGATCGATAAGCTGGATCGCTCGATCCGACCAGAAGTCTTCAGCGCCGGATTCATGCTCAACAGCGCTCGCTGGTCAGCACTGTTTTCGCAGGTCTATTCCCCTGCTGAAATCGAGCAGGAAATGGACCGGCGAATTATCGTCGAATCAGCCGAGCAAGCTGTCAATGCAGTGCAGCGGGTCCGAGACAGCGGTGCTGATCTGATCAAGGTGCATTTCTGGCACGATCAGCCCGCGATCTTTCGGGCCATTGCCGATCAAGCTGATGATGTGGGGCTACCCATCGCCATCCACGATCCGGGTCCTGCCTTCGACTATGAAGCCCTGGCGGCAGCCGGAATCGACAGCCTCGAGCACATCGATGGCATGCTCAGCCACCGCCTGCGAGGACTCAGCGCCACCGAGCGCGCTCGCATCTACCGGGCCCTAGCTGACGCAGGCGTGCACTTCACTCCCACCCTGTCGATGATCGAGGGTCTGTCCAAGCTACCCGATGGCGCGGATCCCGCGGTTCGGCTGGAACCATTGCGAGTCCACCCTGAAGGCATCGCCTTGGACGTGCCACTGGAAGAATTCTGGCTCAGTGTCATGAAAATGATTCCGCCCGAAGCACCCGATTGGTCGCTGTTCGCAGGCGACCTTCAGTATCTGATCGAGGCACGAACACACGGCGTGCGCATTCTTCCCGGCACGGATCTGGGTGTCCCCGGCGTGTTTCCTGGAGTCGGCCTGCTCACCGAGTTGAAGCTTCTTGTCGAGCATTTGAAGTTGACGCCGCACGAAGCCATCACAGCGGCCACGCTGACCCCGGCCGAGTGGTTCGGCATCGAGGACACCATCGGCACGATCGAGCCCGGAAAGCGAGCCAACCTTGTTTTGCTTGAAAACGACCCGACGCAGGATATCCACGCCCTTGACTCGATCGTTCATGTTGTTCTAGCAGGCTCCGTCGCTCGCTAGCCGCTCGATACCGATCATTGGAGCGTCATGCAGTCCAGCAGTGTACGCCCGAGAAAATATGAAGCCAGTGCTCCGTGGCGTCTTTATCGCCTCTAGAGTTGAGATTGTCCCGGTTTGATGACAGCACGATATGAAATCAGACGGAATTAGAAGTGCCTTAGGTAAGGTATGGAATCTGACCCGGCACGGTATCGGCGATGGAAATCAGTAAGAAAAGTCGTTATGGTTTCGCCTCCCGCGTCGTGCGATTGAGTGTTTTGCGACTCGGCATTTAGAGGACCCCCAGATCGTGCTGCTGATTCGCCATGGATGATGGCGTGCTGCGCACTTCCCGCGCCGCCTTGATCCCACGGTCCAAAAGTCGATAATTTGAGTTTTCTAAATGGTTCTGCAAAAGTCGCCAGGTGCATCTGTCATGTGCGCTCTTGGAGGGGAGCGGCATTGATCGAATTGTATTGACGAATCGAACAAAAAATTAGGAAATCCCCATGAACAAGGGCGAAGAGCGCTTCATCGTGAAAATCGCCTTGATCGTGCCGCTGATGTTCGGCACGCTGACGGGCATCGGCATCAGCGTAGACGCCACGATGGCCCGCTTCGGGGGGCTGGCCTGGCTGATTATCGTGCCCGGCGTCCTGATGTTGATTGCTGGAGCCCTAGGGTGCTGGGGAGCCGTGATCTCATGGATTGATTTCCGCGGGCTGCGCCGTTATCGCGCCGATGCGAGCGATCCATTCAAGGACGGACAAACGATCGCCTTGTCGGGGGTTGTTCGGGTCAGCGGAGAGCCGTTGCTCACGCCGTTCTCCGACCAGCCGTGTGCCGCGCTCAGCTATCAGATCACGGGCGAGGGCCGTAGTGGTGCCGATAACCACAGTCGTCAGCGCCTCTGCCTGCTCGGTTTCGGCCTCGCCGATGCGGTGCTCGACTGCGGCGGTCAGACCTTCCCCCTTCGTGCCGTACCCGATGTCGGCACGGACCTGCGTGCGATCGCGACAAATCGGGCGTGGCGCGAGCGAGGCATGAAGCTGATCAAGCATGCCGGCAAGGAATGGGAGGAAGCGTCGGAAGAGAAAGCGAGGGGCAAGCGAATCGATGCGGGACGGTATGCCCAGCCCCGACTGGACGCAAAGCTGTTCGTGGCCCCGACGCGTGGCACCTCCAACAGCCTTGGCATTATTGAAGACCATGTCCCGATCGACCAGCCCGTGACGGTACAAGCGACCTACGATAGTCGATTGGGCGGCCTCCGGGGTGGCCACTTCCGGGACATGAAGGTCTTCGCCGGCCACCTCGACGATAAGCTCGCGGAGCTGGAGGGTGAGTGGCGGAAGGGCCTGGTGGTCAGCATCCCGCTGATGTTGGTCGGGCTGTTGCTGATGACGTTGGTTTTCTGGTGGCCGAGCTGAGGTCAGTCGGCGCGTTCCAGGAGTGATCTCTCAGCAGGTTGTCCACATGGACCAACCAAGACAGACTGATGGCCGCTAAACACGAAAGGCCATCAAGGAGATCCATGTGAACACGCACAAGCATGACAAGTTCACGCCACAAGGTGGCCCGGGCTCGTGGCTGACCTTTCGGGTTGATCCTATTAGATTAACGTCTCGGATCTCTTCTGGCAGTAGGGACTTGTTCAGGTTAATCTTGCGTTTCCACTGTCGCCAAGAGACGCAGGATGAGTTTAATTGAAAGGATCATTGACGGCAGCCTGATGCCCCATGGGCACTGCTTGCTGTGGAGGAGCGACCTACTGTTGCTGCATGTGGGCGGTGATCTACTAACCTCAGCTTCTTATTTCGTGATTCCCGCCGCTCTCGTCGTTCTCATTCGCAAGCGCGATGACCTGGCATTCGATCGCGTGTTCCTGATGTTCGCAGGATTTATTTTTCTTTGCGGCATAACCCATCTGATATCAGTGATGAATGTCTGGCAGGGATTTTATTTTGTTGAGGGCATCGCAAAGTTCGCGACGGGATTGATCTCCGCAATCACCGCCATCGCAATATGGCGATTGATGCCAGTGGCCATCAGCATGCCCAGTCGCGATGCGCTTTTAAAGACGAACGAGGAACTGCTTGCGGCACGCCAGGAGGTTTTAAAAACCAATGCGCAGCTTGAACAGCGGGTCAAGGAAAGGACAGCCGCGCTAGAAAAGATGGCAATCGTTGATCCGCTCACCGACACCTATCGCCGCCACCACGTACTCACACTCCTTGATATCGAATTGAAGCGGATGATGCGGAGTCAGCGTTCTCTCACAGTGGCAATGATCGATCTAGACGATTTTAAGGAGATCAACGATGGCCAGGGACATCTGGCCGGCGACGTAGTCCTGAAAAACGTCGGAGCGTTGCTTGGAGAGGTCTTTCGAGACAGTGACATTGTTGGTCGTTTTGGTGGGGAGGAATTCGTGATCCTCATGCCCGAATGCGATCAGGCCGAAGGGCTCAAAGCGGTAGAACGGTTTTTTGTGGCGCTGCGCGGCAAGCGCTTTGACGTAGGCTCCAGCACGGCACTAACGGTCAGCTGTAGCGCAGGCCTCGCTCAGGCCAGCAACGACCTGTCTGCCGAAGCACTACTGGATCGCGCTGACCAGGCCATGTACCGAGCAAAGCACAAGGGGAAAGATTGCATCGTCACGGCCTAGGCGGTCGTCTTCGAGCTGGTCGCTGTTTGCGGTCTCCTTGCGCTGGAATGCTAGCTCGGCGTCGTAAGGATCCTTTTTTTCGGGGGCTTGGATTCATGGGCTCGAGCGACGCTAGGTTGCTACTCCATGACGGTCACCGACGTCCTATGCCAAATCTGAGGTTCATGGGCATCCCGTGTTGCAGTGCTTGCATCATCGAAACAATGCCTTGATTCAGGTTAAGGTTGGCGCAGTGATGGCGATCTAAGCTGCTCATTTATTGGCCGAAGGGAATTAGGGCGAGGCTTCATGGAAAAGTTTCTCGATCCGCTGCTAGAACTGCAGCCGCCAGTGATTTATTTGTTGCTGGCGCTTTTCTGTTGGTCTGAAGCCGCTTTTTTTCTTGGGTTCGTAACACCTGGTGAGCTCGCGGTGGTCACGGGCGGAATTCTGGCTTCTAAGCAAGTGCTTGAACTCGATATTCTTCTGCTTGTTGTAACTGCCGCAACAATGCTCGGAAATGCGACTGGATTTCTGATCGGTCATCGATATGGCGAGCGGTTGTTAAAACGGCCGCTCATCAAGCGTTACTTGGGCACCTCGCTGGTTAAAGCGCAGGAATTTATGCGGCTGCGCGGTGAGTGGGCGATTATTCTCGGACGCGTTTCGACACCAACACGCGTAATCACCCCATTTCTGGCCGGCTCGTCCGGAATGGCCTACCGGCGGTTCTTGTTGTTCGACTTCTTTGCCACCGTGTTGTGGGCGGCTTGCTTCTTAGGTCTCGGGTACGTGTTAGGAGAATCATGGGGGCTGATTCGCGAGATCAGCGGTCGCGCTGCGGTTCTCGTTCTTGGGCTTTTCCTCGCGGCCTTAATGATTCGCTGGATGGTTAAGCGCGCCATTCGCCACCAGCGCCGTTTTCGGGCGGCTTTTCGCTTACTTCTGCGAGCCACCGGAACCCGTGGCTTGGCCAGAGCGCTTGCTCCCGGTTTCTATTGGCTTTGCGAGCGCCTCGACCCAAGAATTGCGCGTGGCCTGAGTCTGTCAATCTGCTTTATCGCGTTGATTGCTGCGGTTGCCGGCGTCGGATTGGTTTTGAATCAGACCCAATCGATGTGGGGCCTTGCTCGCCTTGACTACCCGGTGCTCGACTGGATGAATTCAACGCGCACCGAGCACGGGGTCACGGTCGCAAGAACGACGCTCTGGTTTTTCCAATGGCCCGGCGTCCTCGCTCTGGCGCTTCCCCTGGTTGCATTGGTTATCTACCTTGCCAGCGTCCTGGCCGCGCTCCGTGTCGCCGTGGGCGTGGTCGGAGCAGCGGGTGGTGCCTTGCTGCTCGATAGTCAAGTGCTTACCGGGCATGTCGCCCACGCAGAGTTTCCCTCCAGCTCAGTCGCGGCCGCAGCCGCTCTCGCTGTTCACGCCGTAGCGCTGACCCTGCGGCTTCGCGACTGGGCCGGGGCCGCGGGCTGTGCTGGCTTTGCGCTTTTCGGCGTGCTGACCATTTCGCTTGCTAATATCGTTGCCGGGTGGTCTTCTCCAACGGGCATCGCCTTGGGTATCGCCATTGGGATGAGCTGGGCCACGATGCTGGAACTGCCCTGGACCGTGAACCAGACCGATGACGGAACTGATCCAGGAGAAGATGAACCTGAATTCGCTGAACAGACAATGACCGCAAATCAGTCCGCCGGGTCACCATAAAAGCAACGACCCCGAGCGGAGGCATCTCAAAAGATCGAGTTGTAGTTCAGAAATCCGATTGTCATCAAACGTTGTCACCGAACATAGTCACCCAATAGGGGATTCTGAGTTTTGACTCAATTTATTCACCCACGAAAAGTAAGGAGAGTTTTATGTCAACTGCCACCGAGAAAGAACTAGAGCAACTCAAGGCAGAGTTTGCGGCCGTTCGAGATGAATTGGCCAATATTGGAAAAACGGTCGGTCGGCTTTCGTCAAGTGCATCCGAAGATGGCCAGCAACGACTCCGGTCTGCAGCAGGCAAGACGCGGCAGCATGCTCAGGATGGCTGGAGCGCGCTCGAAAACGAGGTTGAAGAACGCCCGATGACCAGCATCGCCGCGGCACTGGGCATCGGATTCATCCTGGGCCGTCTACTCGATCGATAGGCCGGAGTTTCACCGCCATCATTTGGATTCAGCTTGGAGCAATCGATGATCAAGAGAATCAAACGACGCGCGGAAACGGGTTTGCTCACGCTGGCTCTTGTGATACCGCTGGGCCTGTGTGTGTTCGCCCTCCTCAGCGTTGCGGGGTACTTCACCTTTCGTGAATCGCTGCCTCCAAACCTGGCCGCACTGGTTACTGCAGCCTGCGGCATTGTGCTGATCGCGCTCACTCTGCTTGTCGCCAAGTTGGCCCGATTAACGCCCAGGGAAAAGAAAAAACCGACCGGTGATGCCCAGGCTGGTTTCGAGTTCGGCGATGAGCTCGAGTCTTACTTGCGAAGCCATGCAGACCCGGTGCTGACAAGCTGGATTCGGCGGAACCCGGATCGGGCCGCTTTGGTGACCCTGGCTCTGGGCGTTGCAGCGGGCTACAGCGGCCAGTTTCGAAGCCTCATGATGGACGCATACGTCCGTTATGCAGAAAGCGAAACTTCTCGGCGTTCCAGGTCGGACTAGATTTGATCTCTCAGTACCTTGTCCACACGAACTCCCTTGATGGTCTTTGGTGTAGGGAAGCCATCAGGCTGTCTTGGTTAGTCCGTGTGGACAAGCTACTGAGAGGTCACACCTTAGGAACCTCTTTCATGAACACCGCCCGGTTTGCAAACGTCGATGATTTAGGTGAGGCAGGTTCGACTCCATGTCCAGTCACCCGCTGCGTTATTTCTCAGGCTTGATCCAGTAGCTCGCAGGCCTATATGAAATGTTCAATCCTTCCTCGTCTCCTCAGTGCCGAGGTCGATATCGGCGCGCTGGAGTTTGCAGGCGGCTTGATATTTCTGGATCGAATCGAATCATCGAATGAGTGATCCGCCGAAAAGCTGAAAACCTGAAAAGCCTGTAGCGCTCCTGAAAAGCTCTGTTCGGGCACGACAGGCTTTTCGGGTGGTTCCGGCAGCGCGTCGCGCGTTCTTGAAACGATCGTAGGTCGCAACATCAGAATCGGTGCGAAAAACCGGGACAGGCATTGAATATGCCTCCGCCCTGGCATTGGGCATTAAGTCCGCTACCGTGGCCATCTCTTAAGGGTAATGATGGACGCATACATTCGTTAGGTAGAACGCGAAACCCCGCGGCGCTCGAATACGGACTTGGGCGGCGAACCACTCTGTGCGGGCTTGCGTTAGACAACTGCCATGTCGTGCCTGCCCCGATGTTGGCTCGTGCGTTTGATTGATCCCCTCGGCGGAATGTTCCGGGAGCATGCCCGCACTGATGTCAAAAACGAAATTCTCTCCGTATTGCAAGCTCGAGCAATGATTCGATCCGGCGTCCTTTGGCGCACTTAATAGAGCAGAGCACTAAAACGCCGGCCCAGGACGCGGTACGGCTCCTCGTTATCGCCACAGGACAAGAATTCATGGCGCTACGACTTTTTATCTTCATTTTGATTCTGACGATTCATTCCGCAGCGAACGCGCAGGGCGCGCTCGAGCCGCCGGCACCACCGGGCCCGACAATGAAAACACTCGACCAGGTCGAGCCGCGCATTCCCGTGTCAGAAGCGTTGTTCATCGATCAGCCGGGCTCCTATTTCCTGACCAATGACATCACCGGCAACTTCACAATTCAGGGCTAGAACATCAGCCTGGATCTGAACGGCTTTACCATCACGCCTGAGGTCCCGATCGCGATCCGGATCAATGGCAGCGATAAGGTCAGAATCTTCAATGGCACTATTGCCGGCGGAGGAGGCGCGGGCATTGCCGGTTCAGGCATCGGCTCGGTTTCTATCAGTGACCTGCAGCTGTTCGACATTACGGGAGAATGCATCGACTTGAACGACCCCTCGGGGACCCTCGTCGTTGAGCGCATCCGCTGCCATAACGCCACCCGTAGCGGCATTATCGTGCGCCAGTTCGTTGAAGGCCAGGCACTCCACGCGGTTATCCGCGACAACGTGATCAGCAACGTCAACACGACAACGGCAGTGAGTACCCCAGGTATCGCCATCGCCCACAACACGACGGGCGAGCTGCAGGTCGTGGTCACTGGCAATCAGATCCTGAACAATCGAACGACCGGACTTTCTGTGCGGGGCGATGATGCCGCGGCTAGCGGTCAGGTCACGGGCAACCTCGCCAGCGGGAATGGCGCGACAGGAATATTCGTGTTGCCAGACCTTGTGGTCGCGAAAAACATCGCGGCCAGCAGCGGCACTAACTACCTCGTCAGCAGCCAGCAAGCGGCCCCGATTACAGCGCTTGACCAGAATCCCGGCCCCTGAGACAACATCTCCGAGTAGCTCATGAAGATATTCCAGATGTTTCGGATCGCGCTGATCTGCGGATTCCTTGCGGGCTTTGCCTCAGCTGTCGCAGAGGACGTCGACCCTGCCAGCGACGGGTCCCAGTACGCTTGGGCCGCCAACCTGGGCTGGCTTAACGCCGAGCCTTTGGGTGATGGCGGGCCGGGCCTGTCACTGTCTGATCAGTCCGCCAGTGGCTGGCTCTGGTCGGCCAACAGCGGCTGGATCAGCTTTTCCTGCGCTGATTCCAGCAGCTGCGGCAGCGTCGAGTACGGCGTGGAGATCGATCCGGCCAGCGGTGCGATGAGCGTGATGACGGTAGGCGCAGGCCCTCAGTTCCCACAGCGCCCCCGCCGTCATCGATCACAGGCTATCGCTGAGGTTGACCAGATCTATCGCAATCTGTCGGTACGGCTGCAGGCGAAGGGAATCGTCCTGGGGGCTCGGATTTCGATTTCCTCGCGCTGGAGGACGCGTACGAGGCTCGGAAATTGACTTGCGTCGAACTGCGGATACAGCAGAAAGTTCAGCAGGCCGTGGGTGCCGTGTCCGACCTCGATGTTCCGGAGCAGGGCGTCCGCCTCATCGGTTCGAGAAACGATGTCGGCTGAGAACCAGTCGATCCATGCCTCCGGAGCGGCTTCGTACAAGTCGAAGGCATCCTCGGCACGATCCTCGGCGCAGGCCTGGCGAATCTGGACAAGGAATTCCGCGCGCGGCGGGGTGTCCATCAGTCGAAGCCTGTCATGGAACTCCCGTGCTTCCGCAATATTGCCGGCCCAAAGAAGCGCGCGATGAATCTGATATTGAACGAAGACCGCGTCTGGCCAGCGCGTGGCGAGCGTGAACGCGTGCTCGATCCAGTCCTCGGGCGCTCGAGCGCGATAGGCATGAACGAGATATTGGATTGCCGCGACGCGATCGTTGGAAGATCGTTCGCGAAAGACCTCAAGCGCTTGGTCATGCAGGGATTCATCACCGACGATGTAGGCGAGTTCCAGGGTCTGCAGCCACGCCGAAAAGTCGCCGGGGCGCTCGTTGACATAGTTCCTGAACAGTGCCGCGGCGTCGCTGAGCCGAAGCTGCTCGCGCGCTTCAACCGCTCGGTAGAGCATGGCAGCAACTGGATCGAGGGCGGTCTCGATGGCCGCGTCGATTCGCTCAGCAAATTGATTCCGAATGTCGGCCAGTCCGAAATCGAGCGCGGTCCGGGAATGGACCGTGGGATTGCTTTGAAACTGCCAGTACAGCGCGGAATTGTAGTGGGCCGCGGCAAAAGCGGGGTCCAGTTCGCGCGCTCGTTCGAAGAACGCGTAGGCCTCGGGTGAGCTCGTCGTTCCGAATGCTTGTCCCTGGATGTAATTTCTGTAGGCCTCGACCGAACCGGTGCCGGCATCGGCCATAGCCGCCAGGGATTCGGGGTCCATGCGGGTTTCCAGAGCAACTGAAATCTGGCGTGCCAGCTCTTCCTGGATGCTGATCATGTCCTCCGTTTCGCGGTCGAAGTTGTTTGACCAGACGTGAAATCCATCGGATGCGCGAGTCAGATGAGCCGTGACTCGTACGCGACCGTCGCCCATTCGAACCGAGCCCTCCAGGATGTGCGCCACGCCTAAGTCGGCTCCGATTTCCGAAACGGGCAGTGCTGAATCCCGATAGGCGAATGACGAGGTGCGCGCAGCAACCAGAAGATCGGGGACGCGCACCAGCGAGTTCAGGATCTCTTCGCTCAAGCCGTTCGCAAACCACTGACTTTCACCGTCGGGACTGAAGTCGGAGAAAGGCAGGACGGCGACGGATTTCTCCGGCAGCGAATCCACGGCAGCCGACGAGGTTGCCGCGGCATCAACGAGCGGCTCAGCCAAGTCTGAAGGCTGGCGTTCATCGGGCAGGGCCTGATCGTCACCGATCACAAGAAACGCGATGGCCAAGAGTAGCGTGGCTGCCAAGGCCAGGCCTGCGGTCCAGGCGGTTTTCCTGTTCTTTGTCGATCGCGAGGGCGTGACCTGGGGTGAGCTTTCCGAGCTGAGTGGTTTTTCGGGCGCCGTCAGCGCTGCGGCTTCGTCCGCATCAAGAGGCCGCAGCGTGCTGGTGTCGAACAGATAGCCGCGCCTTGGTACGACCTTGAGGACTTGGTGGGGGCGGCGGGTATCGCCGATGGCCTGTCGCAGCGACGATACGGCGACATTGACCGAATCATCGGACGCGGCCTCCAGATGCCCCCAGACCACTTCGATCAAGGCATCTCGGTTGATCACCGTATCCGGGTGATCGACTAAATGCCGGAGTAGGGTATGCAGACGCGGCGGAAGCGGGACGCATTCCCCCGCGTGATACACCAGGCCGGCGTGCAGTTCGATCACCCGTTCGCCGATCGCGATCCACTGCATGCTGTCGCTTTCCCCTAAGAAACGGCCCAACAGGTCATTATAGTCAGACTTCCGGGCCGGAGTTTCCATGCTCAATCTGCCTGGAAGAAGATCTCCATTCACCTCTCGGATTAAGCCTTTTAGGATCTCTGAATAACCCTGCGCAGGGGGCAGCGCGCAACGGTTAGGATTGCCGTTGCGACTGCTTGTTCCGATATCGAATGACCAGCCTCCTTCCCTCTGATCGCCTCGACTAGCCTGATCACTCTGGTTGCGAATTCCGGACAACGCTATGGCTGCAGCGGGCGCTGACCGCGGCCAACTTAGCGGCGACTCGTCGTTTCCGGCTGGGCCCTGCCGCCGCCGTCAATCGCAGCTATGGTTGGTCAGGTACGAATTCGGCGACGGCGACAGCCAGGCGCGCGCGTGCCTCTTCGCGAGCGCCTCGATCGACGAGCTCTGCAGCTGCCTCCTCCGCCTCCTGAAGGCGGCCGGCGGCTGCCAGTCGTTCGGCTAGGTGGCCGAGCACTGCTGGCCGATAGCGGTCGTGGCTGATCTGGGCAGCGGTGGCGCCGGCGCGTTCGAACTGGCCGGCGTCGGCTTCGGCCATGGCGATATAGCGGAGGGCGGATTGCCGGTAGGCGTCGGCCTCGATTCGGCCTGCGGTGGCGTGAGCAGCGTCAAAGTCCCCGGCGCGGGCATGGGCTCGGGCCAGGTCGATGTAGGCCGTTGCAGCATCCAGTTCATCGTCGATGCGTTCGGCGACCAGCAGTGCCTCTGACAGCTGCCCGGAATTAGCCAGGATGTCCACCATACCGGCCAGGGTGCTCGAGCGCTCTCGGACCGGCTGCAGATCCTCGATCAGAGCCAGAGCGGCGTCCGGCTCGCCGGCCCGTGTCAATGCCTCGGCGATTTGACCGTAGAGCGAGGCGCGATGCGGCGGGTGGTCGAAGAGGTCGGCTAGGCGGCGCGCCTTGGCGTAATCACCAGCGGCAATCATCTCGGCCACCGACGCGCGAATCGCCGCGTTACGCTCGAAGCTCTGCACCGGCAGGTCGTTGATGAGGGTGATGGCCGTCTCGATTTCGCCGGCCAGGGCGATAGCAGGCGCCAGCATCTCCAGTAGCGAGTTCCGCCGCGCCTCGTCTTCGATTTCTCTGACCATGGCGCTTGCGCGCTCCGCCGTCCGCGATGCCTCCTCGGCGGCGCCGGCGCGCGCTTGGGCCGTCATCAAGTCGGCGAGTAGCTCGGTCTCGGCCCCCCGATTCGGGAGGCCACCGATAAGCGCTGGCAGCGTCTCGTCGAGGGAGCCATCGCGAAGCGCCTGGTCGATGCGAAGAGCGCGGCGCATTCTTTCGGCATAGTCGCCCTCAGGCAGCTCCGCGGCAGCCTCACGCGCCAGGTCAACGTGGTCGTCTGCCAGGGCACGTCGAATCAGAAGGTCGAGCAGCGCCTCGCGCTCTTGAGGCTCATCGATCTCCACCGTGACGCTCAGAACGCGATCGACATCACCAGCCTCGATCAGCGACCAGGCGATGCCGACAAGATTCTCGTCGCGGAGGTAAGGGTCTGGGATTCGCTGATTGATCGCCATTGCCGCGTCCACCTGGTCCGCGTCGAAAAAGCGAGTGACGCCGAGGCTGAGCACGCGTGCGTAGTCGGTTGGCAGCATGTTCAGGCTGGCCTCTGCCGACGCGGTCTCGACCGTTGCCGAGGCGGCTTCTCTTTGACCTGCCAGTTGCTGCGCCAATGCAATCTGAAGGAGTGCAGCGAAACGCTCCTTCGCCGGCTCGATCCCGCGTGCCACTGCCGTGGCCTCCGAGAACAATTCGTCTGCTTTCATTGAGTACCCGGCCTGGCCAGCCTTCATCGCGACCTGCGACAGCGTGGTGGCGACAAGATCAGTCGCCTCGATCTGTCGTGCCAGACCGGCGGCGGTGTCGAAGCTCGGGGCCTCGGCCGAAGCAGAGGACGTCGAGACGATCAGCAGCACGAAGAGCAGGGCCAGAAGGCCAGCTTGGTCAATCCTTGGACCGAGAAGAACGAAGTCGAGCGTTGTATTCTGAGTCAGTTGCATGGTCGGGCGAGGTCTCCGGGTAGGGCGATACTGCAGTAGGTACGCTATTTGCCTGAATTTCCGGCCACGAGTCTGCGTTAGAGAGCCCCTGAAAACTCTCTGCGGGTGCCGCGAAACGTCCTACGGCGCCATAATGTCTTACTGCCTTGCAGACAAACCGCCCTTGCGTCTTCTTCTGCACTGTCGCGCCCGAGCAGAGGTCTTCAGAGGTTGCCTTTCTTCGGCCGGAAGTTTTTCTGATCGATCAGCGATCAAGAGCCTGCGAAGATCGGTATATGATCTATCTAAGAAGCTATCTGGTGTCAGAAGACGAGCTCAGGTTCTATCAGGTGATTTATCCGATCAACGGAGCGGAGGCCAGGTGAGTAGCCAACACGAATGGGATGCACTGAAGGGCGTTTTCAATGCGGCCCTGGAGCTTCCTGTTGCGGATCGGGAGCGCTACCTGGGCTCCCTTGATTACGCTCCAGAGTTTATCGCGCAGGTCCGTGGTCTGCTCGACTGCAGCGAGGACGAGTCGGACTTCGAGCGCCTTCTGCCGACGGGCCCAGCCGGCGCCGAACGACCTAGCTACGATCTGGAGGGCAGTCAGATCGGTGCCTATCGCGTGATCCAGCGGATCGGCAGTGGTGGCATGGGCGCTGTCTATCTTGCCGAACGTGAGCAGTCCGGCACACGTCAGCGAGCCGCTCTCAAAGTTCTCCATCGTGGCTTGAATGATGCGTCTGCCGTCGAGCGGTTCCAGCGGGAAAAGCTCATTCTCGCGCGGCTAGACCATCCGTCGATATGCCGCCTGCTGGATACGGGCGTCACCCGCGACGGCCTCCCCTTCTTCGTCATGCCGTACCTGGAGGGAGGTGCTTCGATTGTTGAGTATTGTCTGCGCGAGGACTTAAAGGCAGCAGAGCGGGTGGATCTTCTGATTGAGGCCTGCGATGCCGTCCACTATGCCCATCAGAATCTGGTCATCCACAGTGATCTCAAGCCGGCCAATATTCTGGTGACGTCGGGCGGCCACGTCCAGCTTTTGGACTTTGGTGTTTCTCGGCTGCTGACCCCCGACCAGGCCGGTTTGACCCAGCAGCTCGGCCTGCAGCGCCCACTGACGCCCGACTACGCCAGTCCGGAGCAGCTCGAGGGACGATCGCCGACCACGAGCAGTGATGTCTACGCCCTTGGCGTCGTGCTCTTCGAAATGCTTCTGGGACGCAAGCCCTACGAACTCGCTACCGCTGAGCAGATTCCGGAGTGGAGGGATCACATCGGCCTGCCGACGGCCTCGAGCCTTCGCGGCCGAATACCGGCCGATCTCTACACGATCTGCTCCAAGGCGATGCGGCCGGAAATCCCAGAGCGATACGGATCGGCGATGGCGCTTGCCGAGGACCTGCAGCGCTGGCGCTCGGGTCATCCGGTCCGGGCCCGCCGTCCCAGCGCGACCTATCGATTGACGCGCTTCCTGCATCGCAACAAGTGGCCGGTTGCTCTGGCCGGCGTTTCCTTTATGTCCTTAATGGTGCTGACCGGTATCACCACGATCAATGCGCTCGAACGGGCCCGCCAGGCCGAATTTATCGCCCTTGAACGCGATCGCGCAGAGGCCACGGCGCAGTTCTGGGCCGACCTGATGGAGCAGACCGATCCGGCGAACGCTCAAAGCTCGTCGGACTCCGTCGACCAGCTCCTGAGCACGGCTCTCGAACGCCTGCGCGGCGACCTGGATTTGCC
>JGI12048J13642_10004102_pt1 | contig 18143 bp, 17 predicted proteins | sample ElkSlonscriptome_16_FD_13642 | JGI IMG/M metagenome (IMG submission 13642)
GTTATGGTGGAGCCGCCGGGTACTGCCCCCGGGTCCGTTGTGCCTATTACACGGCGCACTTTATCGTCATAGTCGGACAAGCCGACACGTTTCATATAGCGATGCGCAGCTTAATGTGAAGTGAGCGCAGTCCTGCAGCTCTTGTCACAAGGCGGCTCAGCCGAGAAAACGGCTCGTCTGGGCGATCGAATTGGCCGCGCCGTGAACCAGGATGAGAGGCAGGATCGAGGTCTTGCGCAGGCGCAGATAAATGAGGCCGAACAATAGCCCGATACAACCGGTCACGATCGCCCCATGCGCCCCCTGATAATAATAATGGCGATAGCCAAAAAAGATCGCCGCGATCACCGCTGCAACAATGCCAGCCCCGCGAGAGCCGCCCAGCGTGTCTGACAGCCTGGTGATAATGAAGGCCCGGAACAGGAGCTCTTCGAAGAACGAACCATGCGTCCAGACCAGCGCCAAGATCATGGCATAGGCCGCGAGATTGCCCTCGACAAAGTCGAACCGCCCACTTGTTCCGATATCCTCGAACCACAGATCAGCGATCGCGGTGCTTGCCCCAACGGTGGCCAGGAATGCGACGAAGATGCCGGCCGACAGGCCGATTGTCTTGAGCCAGCTCTCGGGCCATCGCAGCCCGAGCTCTCCCCAGTTTGATCCGCGTCGATATAACAGGAAAGTGCCCACCAGCATGGCCGAAAAGGTCGATGCCGGCCCTGCAAAGACGATCGAGAAGGGCAGCACGCTCTGCTTCACACCCACCAGCACAGCCACGACAATCACGAGATCCGTCAAGGCGGATTGGAGCGTGCCGCGGCCCGAAGTGGCGGGCGCTGAAGCAAGGGGTGCGGGGTCGCGCAAAGTGGTCATGGTGCCGCTCTAGCCCATCGTGCCGCGCCCGCCAGTCTTGCCTGATCGGCCAACCGGACGCATCGATCGAGGGCGCTTCCACCGGACGAATGCACGATCGCTCTCGCCGAGCGGCATGGCGCGTCACTGCCTGAGGCTATCCCTGATTTCGGTCAGCAACTCGATCTCGGTCGGGCCTGCCGATTCCTCGGGCGGCGTCGTCTTGTCCTGCTTCTCCAGCTGCGCCATCACCTTCATCGTATAGCGCACGAGCAGGAAGATGATGAAAGCGAGGATCACGAAGTTGATCACCGCCGTCACAAACGCTCCATAACCGATCATCGCAGCCCCCGCTTCCTTGAGCGCTGCATAATCGGTCAGTGACCCCTGATAGCCATCGGGTGTCGACAGGAGGATGAAATAGGCCGAGAAATCCGCCCCTCCAAAGATCGCACCGACAACCGGCATGATGACTTCATCGGTCAGCGACTTGACGATCGTCGCGAACGCACCCCCGATGATGACCGCCACGGCGAGCTGCATCACATTGCCCTTGGCGATAAACTCCTTGAAATCTGAAAACATAACGATCCCCTTGAACCCCGCGATTCCCCATCGTTCTTGCAGAATGCAACACACAAGTGAAGCGCGTGGTCCGGGTTCCGAAACGCCCGGATGCCCCCTTGCTTTTGCTTGAAAGCGGACCGGGGTGCGCTATATGAGTAACACAGGAAATCCCGCGCGATTACACCTGCCCTTGGGCCGGCAAGCATCCCCGCGCGGTCTTAGGAGGGATACACATGAATGTTCGCAGTTTCGGGCGCGGCCTTGTCATCGCCGCGGTTTCGCTGACGCTCGCAGCCTGCGGGATCAACTCGGTTCCGGCGGCCGAAGAGGAAGCCAAGGCCAAGTGGGCCGATGTCGAAGCGCAGTTCCAGCGCCGCGCCAATCTCATCCCCAATCTCGCCGAAGTCGCGCAAGGGGCTGCAGAAAACGAGCGCGGGATCCTCACCGAAGTCACGCAGGCGCGCGCGCGCGCAACCGCGATCAACGTCACCGGGGACGATCTCAATGATCCGGCCAAGATGGAAGAGCTTGCCGCTGCACAAGGGCAGCTCAGCCAGGGTCTTGGCCGCCTGCTCGCCAGCTTCGAGGCCTATCCGCAGATTCAGTCCAACCAGAATTTCCTCGCGCTGCAGAGCCAGCTCGAAGGCACGGAAAACCGGATCGCCGTCGCGATTCGCGATTACAATGAGGCGGTGCGCAAGTATAACACCACGATCCGCACCTTCCCCGATACGATCGGCGCCAACATCATTCACGGCGCCGAGCCGCTCGTGCCCTACAGCGCGGTGACGCCGGGGGCCGAGGCCGCACCGCAGCTTGATCTGACGTCGAACTGATCCGCGAGCGGCTGATCGGCGTGCTTTCCCGGCTCCTCCTGATCCTCGCCTTGGCGGGGGCGCTCATCGCGCCCTCGTTCATGGGCCCGCTCGCTGCACAGCCAAGCTTTCCCGAGCTTTCGGGCCGGGTGGTCGATTCTGCCGGGATCATTCCTGCCGATGTCGAGGCGCAGCTCACCGCAGAGCTCGCCGCGCTCGAGGAGCAGTCGCAGCGCCAGCTCGTAGTCGCGACGATCCCCGATCTGGGCGGCTATGACATTGCCGATTACGGGTATCAGCTCGGGCGCGCCTGGGGGATTGGCGATGAGAGCCGTAATGATGGCGCGCTGCTGATCGTTGCGCCCAATGATCGCAAGGTGCGCATCGAGGTCGGCTATGGCCTCGAGGGCTATCTCACCGATGCGCTGTCCTCTTTGATCATCCAGAACCAGATCCTGCCGCGCTTTCGCGATGGCGATATGGCGGGCGGCATCGCCGCGGGGACGAATGCCATCGTCCAGCAATTGCAGCTCCCGCCCGAGGAAGCGGCCCGCGTGGCCCAGCAAGCCGGCGAGCGGCGGCAGAGCGATGAGGGCGGGTTTCCTGTGGGCGCGGTTGTCTGGCTGGCCTTCATGTTTTTCTTCTTCGTCCTGCCGATCATTCGCGGCGGCAAGAGACGGCGCAAATATCGCGCCAAGGGCCGCGGGCCCTGGGGCAAGCGCGACGATGATGACGATGATCATGGCGGCGGCTGGGGCCGCACCGCGCGCGATATCATTCTGTGGGAAGTGGGCACTGCGATCGCGCGCGGCGCGATGGGTGGCGGGAGTTCGGGCGGCGGCGGCTTTGGCGGCGGCTTTGGCGGCGGGGGCGGCTTTTCGGGCGGCGGCGGTTCGTTCGGCGGCGGCGGCGCGTCGGGCGGCTGGTGAGTGCGGGAGCGGACTATAACCATGAGCTATCTTTCCCCCGAAGAGCACGAGCTTGTCAGCGATGCGGTCGCCAGCGCCGAGCTGATGACTTCGGGCGAGATCGTCACCGTGCTCGCCGATCGCAGCGACGGCTACACCGATATCGCGCTGTGGTGGGCGCTGGCCGCGAGTTTCACCGTGATGAGCATCTTTGCCGCTCTCCCCCAACCCTTCCTCAATCTGTGGGACAAGGTCATCGTGGCATCGGTGCTGGGCGGATGGCAGCATGACTGGACCACGGGCGAGCTTGCCAGCGCAACCATCGCGCTCGGTCTGCTGAGCTTCGCCCTCGCTATGCTCGCCCAGATGTGGCAGCCGCTCAAATTCGCGCTGATCCCCGCGCCGGTGAAGACCGCGCGCGCCCACGATGAGGCAATCAAGCATTTCAAGGTTGGCGCGCAAGGACGTACCGGCGGACGCACGGGTGTTCTCATCTATCTCTCGATGCGCGAACACCGCGCCGAGATCGTCGCCGACGAACCGATCGCGCGCAAGGTCTCCGCCGAGGTCTGGGGCGAGGCGATGGCCGATATGCTGCGCCACATCCGGCAGGGCCGCATCGCGCAGGGCATGGCGACAGGCGTCAAGGATGTTGGCTTTGTACTCGCAGAGCATTTTCCCCGCGCCGAGGACGACGAGAACGAGCTTCCCGACCGGCTGATCGAAGTCTAGGGCCCTTGGCCATGGACGAGACAGACATGATCCGCGACGAAGACGCGGACAAGCCCGAGCAGGTGCGCTGGCAAGGCCGCTTCATCACCGCCAAGACGCGAGGGCGCTGGGAATATGTCGGGCGCGCGCGCGGCATCCGTGCGGCCGCGATCATCGCGCTCGACGAGGATGCGGATGGGCGCCGCCATGTCATCCTTGTCAGCCAGTACCGTGTCCCGCTCTCGCGCTTCTGCCTCGAGATTCCCGCCGGGCTTGTCGGCGATGACGATGGCAGCGAAGACGAAGCCACGAGCGAGGCCGCCGCGCGCGAGCTCGAGGAAGAGACCGGCTACCGCGCGGAAAAACTGGAGAATCTGGGCGAATTCTATTCCTCGCCAGGCCTTGTATCGGAGAGCTTCACGCTGCTGAGGGCAACCGGGCTTACGAGGATCGGCGAAGGCGGCGGCCTCGCAGGCGAGAACATCACGGTTCACCGCGTCGCGCTCGATGACCTCGAAACTTTCACCAAACGGTGGCGCGAGGCCGGCCATGCCGTCGACGTGCGCATCGCGATGCTGCTGACGCCGGGATTTCTCGGCACGGACTGAAGCAGAAACGAGAACGGGAACGGGAGAGAAAAGACAATGAGCAAACGCTGCGAAGGAAAGCTCGCACTGGTCACGGGCGGCGCGCAGGGGCTTGGCCGCGCGCATTGCATGCGGCTTGCGCAGGAAGGCGCGCGCGTGCTGGCAAGCGATATCAATGGCGAAGGCGCAGCCGAGACCGCCGCCCTCATCAACGAGGCGCACGGCGATGGCACGGCTTTCGCGTGCCAGCATGACGTGACCGACCCTGCGGCCTGGGAGGCGGCGGTCGATGCGGCGCGCGAGCAGATGGGCGGCCTCAACGTGCTCGTGAACAATGCCGGGATCGGCGTTGCCGGCAATATCGAGACCTGCGATTTCGCCGACTGGCAGCGCTGTTTCGACATCAACGTAAATTCGATCTTCCACGGCTGCCAGAAGGCCTTGCCGCTGATGCGTGAGCACCCGCCGGGCTCGATCATCAACATCTCGAGCATTGCCGGGCTGATCGCGAGCGACACCATGCCCGCCTACAATGCCTCAAAGGCGGCGGTTTGGATGCTTTCCAAATCGATCGCGCTGCATTGTGCGAAGAACAACATGCAGATCCGCTGCAATTCGGTGCACCCGACCTTTGTTGATACGCCCATTCTCGATGGCACCGCCAAGGCGCATTCGATCGACAAAGACGTGCTGATGGAGAAGCTGGCGCGGCAGATCCCGTTGAAATTCGTCGGCGAGCCCGACGATATCGCGAATGCGGTGGTCTATCTTGCGAGCGATGAAAGCCGCTTCATGACCGGCGCGGAGCTCAAGCTCGACGGCGGCATCTCGGCGATGTGAGAGAGCGCCGCGCAGGCTGCGGGGGCAAAGAGAAAGGGGCCTGACACCTCAGCGATGCGGCCCCTCCCGGTTCGTTTCCTGGCTGGTGCTGACCTTCGCGCCAAGGGTCTGGCCCGAAACCGGGTCGGACAACGGTGCTGTCAGTCAGCGAGCAGCGCGATGACGATGTAGACGATCAGCAGGCTGCCAAATCCGAAGAGTGTTCCGGCCACGAAGATGAGGCGCACGACCATCGGATCGATGTTGAAATAATTGGCGATCCCGCCGCAAACGCCGGCGAGCTTGGCATCGGCCTTGTCGAGGCGGAACTGGCGCGGCGGCTTGCCGCCGGGGCCGGTTGTGATATTGCTCATGCCAGAACTCCTTGTGCAAGAAGGCTTGCGCTCGCCGCCGGGCTGGCGGGAACGATCGCGATTGCCAGCAGCACGGCGCTGAGGAAGATCGCACTCGCGCCGGCGAGCAGCTTGTCAGCGGCGCTGGTGCGGGGCTGAGTGGGGACGAACATTGAAACGGGCTCCTTTGAAAAGACGAGATAACAGAACATCGGGCAGCTGTCGGTAGCGATCAGACCATGCCGGGCGAGCCGGGGATGATTGCATAGGCGAAGATGCCAGCCGAGATCAGAACCGAGAAAGCCGCGGCGAAGAGGCGCTGGCTGGTATCGTTGTCGAACATGAGGGGTATCCTTTGCGAAGTATGGGGCCGAGCGCGGCTCAGACCATCAGATTGGGGCTTGCCGGGATGATCGCATAAGCGAAGGTCGCGGCCGAGATCGCAACCGAGAAAGCGGCAGCGAGGAAGCGGTTGGCGGTGTTGCTGGCGGTCATTTTGGTAGTCTCCTTGGGTTCGATTGTGAGTGTCGTTTGGGACACCCAATACACTGCAGGAGGTGTGCCAAACTTGAAAAACGGCAGATTTCCGGGCCTTTGGGCCGGTGCCAAGCTGAACGCGCCGTTCATCAATCCGAAAGGTTGGTGAAATTCACCACCTGTTGGGATCGGTATTCTGCGCGCTTGAAGGATGTCTCATCGCCAGCGCCGTGCTAACGGCCAGAACGCCCATGCCTCTTGCCCGCATCACCCTTGAAAACTTCCGCAATCACCCGCGCAGCGAACTTGCGAAGACCGCCCATTTCAACCTGCTCGTGGGCGAGAATGGCGCGGGCAAGACCAATGTGCTCGAAGCCTTGAGCCTGCTCAGCCCCGGCCGCGGTCTGCGCCGCGCGGGCCTTGGCGAGCTGGCGCGGCGCGCGCCCGAACACGCGCCTGATGGTAGCGGCTTCGCGATCGGCGCCTCGCTGATCGAACAGGGCGAGGCAACCGCAAGGCTCGGCACCTATGTCGAGCCCGCGCGGCCCAATCGCCGGCTGGTGCGGATCAATGGGGCCGAAGCGAGTGCGAGCGCGCTGTCCGAATGGCATGCGGTCAGCTGGCTGACCCCGGCGATGGACGGACTGTTCACCGATAGCGCAGGCGCGCGGCGGCGCTTTCTCGATCGGATGACGCTGGCGATCGAGCCGGGTCATGCACGCGCCGTCTCGCACTATGAGACCGCTTTGCGCGAGCGCAATCGCCTGCTCGAGGAAAACCGCGATGCGCGCTGGCTCGATGCGATCGAAGCGCAGGCTGCCACGCACGGCGCGCAGGTCTCGGCTTCGCGCGCTGCGCTGATCGCGCGGCTTTCCGAAGAGCTGGGCGCGCTTCCGCCCGAACCGTTTGCCCGGCCCGAACTCGCCTATCGCCCGGGCGGGCCGATGGACGCGTGCGAACTCGCGGCCACCCTTGCGCGCGAGCGGCGGCGCGATGCGGCAGCGGGCCGCGCGCTCACCGGGCCCCACCGCGACGAGCTCGAAGTGATCATGGCCGCCAAACGCGTTCCCGCCGCCCTGTGTTCGACCGGGGAGCAGAAGGCGATGCTGATCGCGATCACGCTTGCGCACTCATATATCGCCGCCGAGGGCCGCCCGAGCATACTCCTGCTCGACGAGGTTGCCGCCCATCTTGATCCAGTGCGCCGCGAGGCGCTGTTCGCGCGGCTCGCGGCGGGCCGGGCGCAGGTCTGGATGACGGGAACCGAGCTTGCCCCGTTCGAGGCGATGGGAGCGGATGCGGCGATCTGGCAGGTGAGCGCAGGATTGCTCACTCCGCTCTAGCCAGCGACCTCGGCCTCGGCGGGCTCGGGCAAGGCCTGCGCCACATCATCGACCGTCGCGCCGACCAGCGCTTCGATCCCCTCGACCGTGGGATGGATGCGATCGTCCTGGAAGAGCTGGGGCTTCTCGTAGATGGTCTCGAGCCAGAACGGGATCAGCTCCGCATCATATTCGCGCGCGAGATCGCCATAAAGTGCATCGAAGGCGGCCTGATATTCCGGCCCGTAATTGGGCGGCGCGCGCATCCCCATGATCAGCACGCGGATGTCCCGCGCATCGAGCTCTTCGAGCATGGCGGCGAAATTGGCGCGGGTTTCTTCGGGCGAAAGCCCGCGCAACAGATCGTTGCCGCCCAGTTCGAGAATGAACAGGTCGGGCTTTTCGCTCATCGCATCGAGCACGAATTCGAGCCGCTGGCTCCCTGCGGCGCTGGTATCGCCCGAAACGCCGGCATTGGTGATGCGCGCATCGATCCCGCGCGCGCGAAGCGCCGCCTCGAGCCTTGCAGGATAGCTGTCCGCATCAGGATCGTCGAACCCGTATCCGGCAAACAGGCTGTCGCCAAACGCCACGATCCGGCGCTCAGGCCCCATAACGGGGATTTCGGGCACCGCCCCCTCGATCGGTGCGGCACCGCTCGCGGGCGGGGCGGTCGCCTCGTCGGCGCCCCCGCCGCATGCGGCGAGCAGCAGCATGGTCGCTGCTGCAAGCGCGCCTGCAACCAATCGTGAAGCCGCGCGTTTGATGCCCGGCTGTGTATGGATCTCGTTCATCTTTGCCGCCCTTGCTCTTGCCTAAGCCCCGCCCCTATCCCATCTCGCCTTCGTGACAAAGCCCGCATCCTCCCCCATCGCCCCCCTGCCATCCGCCCCGGCTGACGAACCCGCCATCTCGGCGCGCGCGCTCACCCTGACGCTCGGCTCGAATGCCGCGCCGGTCGAGATCCTGCGCGGGATCGATCTTGATATCGCGCGCGGCGAAGTGGTCGCACTGCTGGGCCCTTCGGGTTCGGGCAAGAGCTCGCTGATGGCGGTGCTGTCCGGGCTCGAACGCGCGAGCGGCGGCTCGCTCACGGTCGCGGGCGAGAACTTTGCCGAGCTTGATGAGGATGGCCTTGCGCGCGCGCGGCGCGGACGGATCGGGATCGTGCTTCAGGCCTTCCACCTGCTGCCGACCATGACCGCGACCGAGAATGTCGCGACCCCGATGGAGCTTGCGGGCAGCAAGGATGCCCAGCCGCGCGCCAGGGCCGAGCTCGAAGCGGTGGGCCTGGGCCATCGCACCGGGCACTATCCCACCGAGCTTTCGGGCGGCGAGCAGCAGCGCGTCGCAATCGCCCGCGCCATCGCGCCGCGCCCCGCCCTGATCTTTGCCGACGAGCCCACCGGCAATCTCGATGTCGCGACCGGCGAGGAGATCATCCGCCTGCTGTTCGAGCGGCGCGCCGAGACGGGGGCGACCCTGCTTATCATCACCCATGATCCCGCGCTCGCCGAGCAATGCGAGCGGGTGTTGACGATGGCAGATGGCCAGATCGTCTCCGACCGGGCGGGCGAGGCCTGGGCCGGACCGGTACGCGCGCGAGGCGCGGCATGAGCAGCGCGGATGCGCGCGCTCTGAGCTGGGGGGATGCCTGGCGCCTCGCGCGCCGCGATCTGAACGCGCGCTTTCGGGGCCTCAGGCTGCTGCTTGTCTGCATTTTCCTTGGCACCGCCGCGCTCGCCGCGATCGGCACGCTCACCGCCTCGATCGAGCGCGAGCTGCAGGCCAGCGGGCAGGAAATTCTCGGCGGCGATCTCGAAATCGAGGTGTGGCAGCGAGGATTGAAGCCCGAGGAAAGCGCGGCGATCGCGCAATATGGCACGATTTCGGGCGGCACGCGGCTTCAGGCGATGGCGATCAGCGACGCTGCGACCGGCGCTGAGGGGGATGGCAGCGCCGCCCCGATCGAGCTGAAAGCGGTCGATCAGCGCTGGCCGCTGTTCGGCGCCTTGACGCTCACCGATGGCCGCACCGTCGCAGCGCCGGGCGAAGGCAAGGCTTGGCTCTCGCAAGGGGCGATCGACCGGCTCGGGATCGAGCAAGGCGAACGCTTCCGCATCGGCACCGTAACGCTTACCGCTGCCGGGATCATCGAGGACGAGCCCGATCGGCTCTCCGAAGGCTTTCAGCTCGGCCCGACCGTCATCGTTGCCGAGGATGTTCCCCAGCGCGCCGGCCTGCTCCAGCCGGGCGCGCTCTATGAAAGCAAGTATCGCATCGCCTTCGATAATCCCTCGCGCGATCCGTCTGCGGTCGAAGACGAGATAAAGCAGGCCTTTCCCGAAGCAGGCTTCGATTATCGCACGCGCGATCGCGCCTCGCCCGGTGCAGACCGGTTCGTTGCCCAGATGAGCGATTTTCTGACGCTGGTGGGCCTGGCCGCGCTCGTCATTGCGGGAATTGGCATTGCAGGCGGGGTTTCCTCTTATCTTGACCAGCGCCGCGCGAGCATCGCAACGCTCAAGGTGCTGGGGGCAACGAGCGAGGATATCGTGAAGATCTACGCGCTCCAGATCGCGGTTGCGGCAGTGATCGGGAGCGCGGCGGGGCTCGGCGTCGGCGTGCTCATCACGCCGCTGTTCGGAGCCGCGCTCGAAGGGCTGCTCCCGGTCGAGGCGGGCTTCGTGATCGAGCCTGCACCGCTGATCCTGGCCGCTTCCTATGGGCTGCTCGTCGCCTTTGCCTTTGCCGCCGCCCCGCTGCTGCGCGCGCGCTCCTTCCCGGCGATGGCACTGATGCGCAGCCGGATTGCGCCGCTCGGCAAGGATCGCCGCGCGCTTTTCGCGACCGCGCTTGGTCTTGGCGCGATCTGCGCGCTCGCTCTCATCACGACCGACCGGCTGGCGCTTTCGGCGAGTTTCCTTGCAGGTGCGGCCGGGGCGCTGGCGCTGCTTGCGGGGCTTGGCCTGCTGATCAAGCGCCTCGCGCGCGCGATCCCGCGCCCGGCCAATCCGGTGCTGCGTTCAGCGCTCGCCAATCTCCATCGCCCCGGCGCCCCGACCGGCGCGCTCGTCACCGCACTGGGCTTCGGACTCGCTGCCTTCGTGTTGCTCGCCGCAATCCAGACCGCGATCGATGGCAATATCGAGGCCCGCGTACCGCAGGAGGCGCCCGATTATTTCGTGCTCGATGTGCCGCGCGAGAGCGAGGATCGGTTCCGCTCGCTCATCACACAGCGCTTCCCCGAAGCGGCCATTCGCACCGTGCCGACCTTGCGCGGCGCCGTCCTTGCCTATGGCAGCGAGGGCGACATGCAGCGCGTCTCCGAGCTCGAGGAAATCCCCGATGGCGCGTTCATCCTCAATGGCGAGCGCCCGCTCACCTATTCGGCCGAAGTGCCGCTCGGCAACACAGTGGTCGAAGGCGAATGGTGGACGCCGCAAGAGGCCGAAGAGCCGCAGGTCTCGATCAGCGCCGATCTTGCCCGCGCGATCGATCTGGAGATTGGCGACCGGCTGATCATCGGCGTGCTTGGCTCCGAGCGCGAGGTGCGCGTTGCCAACTTTCGCGAGATCGACTGGGAAAGCCTCGGCTTCAACTTCACCCTCGTCTTCTCGCCGGGCACGTTTGACGCAGTGCCGCACAATCTAGCCGCCTCGATCGAGCTCAACGAAAGCGGGCCGCGTGAGGCGATCGTCGCAGCGCGCGGCGAGATGCTCCGCGCGCTGGTGCAGGCCTTCCCCTCGAGCTCGGTGGTCGATGTGGGCGAAGTGCTGGTCGAGGCACGCACGCTCTTGGAGCAGGTCGCACTGGCAACGCTCGCGGCCGCCGCCGTGGCCGTGCTGGCGGGGCTCGCCGTGCTGATGGGCGCGATTGCGGCGGCGCGCGCCTCGCGCATGTATGATACCGTGATCCTGCGCGTGCTCGGCGCGAGCCGGCGGCAGGTACTGATGATGCAGCTCGCCGAATATGGCCTGATCGCGCTCGCGCTCGCGCTGGTCGCGCTGGGGCTCGGCGCCGGGCTCGGCTGGGTCATCATCACCCAGCTCTTCGAATTCGACTGGCTGCCCGATTGGAGCCGCGTGCTGGGCGTGCTCGGGCTTGGCCTTGTCATGGTGCTCGGCTTTGCGCTGGGCGGCTCGCTGCCGCTGCTGCGCGCCCGGCCTGCGCAGGCGCTGCGCGAGCTTTAGGCCCTACCCACCTCACCCCGGTTCGATCCCAGAACGCACAGACAAGAAACCCCGCGCGCAATCGCCTTTGCGCGCGGGGTCATTGTTTGACGCCAGAGGCGCGATCAGAAGCGGAAGCGCACGAGGCCGCCATAGGTGCGCGGCTGGTTCGGATAGCCCGAGACCGTTCCCGACTGCGCAACGCCGTCGAAGACGGTGAGGATCCATTCCTCGTCGAGCAGGTTGCGCGCCCAGAGGCCGAATTCGAGGCCGCTATCGAGCGCGAGCGTCATCGCCGTATTCACATTGTTGACCTCCCGCTGGAAGATCTGGGTGTTGCCCAGCGCCGCGTTGAAGGTCGGCAGACCGTTGTTGATGTCGACGCTGCTCTCGTGCTGGTAATCGAGGCGCGTGATGAGGCGCGTCCCGCTGTCCCATTCATGAGTGTAGGTCGCCGAAGTCGAGATCGCCCATTCGGGGATGCCCGCCGGACGCTCGCCCGTGAGATCGCCCACTACCGATCCGGTGAAGCTGTCGAACAGCGGATCGAGGTGCGTGACGGCGAAGGTGATGACGAGGCCATCGGTCGGGTTGATCGTCGTGTCGAATTCGAAGCCGCGCACGGATTGTTCGCCCGCATTGCGCAGCGCGAAGCCGGTGCCGGTGAAGGCGAAGCTCTGGAAGCCCTGGATCGTCTGATCAAAGATCGCGAGGTTGAAGCCGAATCTGTCGAACTGGCCCTTCATGCCGAACTCGTAAACCTCGGCTTGCTCGGGACCGGCAAAGCGCGTGCCCGAGACAAGGTTGGGCACCGCGAGCCCGGCATCGATGATCGGCGAACTGGGCGCCGCAAAGGTCGAGTTGCCCGGCCCGGCGATGAAGTCGGTGTTCAGCGGGCGGCTGTCGCGCGAGAGGTTGACCGAGCTCGCCTTGAAGCCGGTGGCGTAGCTCACATAGACGTTGAGCTCGGGCACCACCTGGTAGGCGGCGCGCAGCAGATAGGTGAAGTCGTCATCGTCGGTGCGTCCATCCTCGACCGCATTGGGCACGTTGAGGAAGGGCGGCTGGAACTGGAACGCGGAAAGCGGCAGCAGCGTGTTGATCGTCGGATCGGTCGCCGCGGCCAGCAATTGCTGCTGGACCGCGCCGGGCAGCGCCTGGAACTGGTCGCGAGTGGTCACTGTCGGCAGCATCGGGTTCGCCGCGGTCGCCCCGGTGATGAAGGCATCCACGAAATTGATGCCTCCCAGCGGATCAGGGTTGACCGCGTTCAGCGCGAATTGCTTGCTGTCATCGGTGTAGTTGCCGCCCACGGTGAAGACGAGGCCGTCCACCGGCTCGAAGTCGATCGTGCCGAAGATCGAATAAGCCTCGTTCTGCATCTCGAACACCTCGTCCGAGAGGAGCGCGGTGCGGAAGATCGATTCCTGCGGCAGGCCAAGGCCCGCCTCGACCCCGTTGAACACGCTCGGATTGCCGGCGAGCACGTCGGCCGGGTTGCCCCCGGCGAGGATTTCGAAGAAGTCGCGGATCTGCGTTCCGTTCTCAACGCGGCTCGTCTGCGAAATCGACTCGTCGAAATAGAACCCGCCAAGAAGGAAGTTGATCGGGCCGTCCCAATCGGAGGCGATCCGGAATTCCTGGGTGAAGGTCTCGACCTTCTGATCGCGCTGTTCGACCGCGATATCGGCGGCGGTGTAATCAATATCCGAGCGGAAGAAGTTCTCCAGCTCGCGATAGGCGGTGATCGAGGTGAAGGAGAGGCCGAAATCGGTCTCATAGTCCATCTGGACCGAGCCGCCGTAATTGTCGACCTCGTTCACCGGCACGATGTTGAGGTTGGCGGTGCGATCGAAGAAGGTGTCGAAGGTCTGGACCTGTCCGCCCAGCAGGTTCAGCGCCGGGACAGTCGGGCCGGCCACCACGGTGCCGACCTGGCAGCACACCTCGTCGATGCGCGAATAATCGGCGATCGCGCGGATGCTGAAATCGGGCGTCGGCTCGATCAGCAGCTGGCCGCGCGCCGACCAGCGGTTGCGATCGTTCTGATCGACCCCGAGATTGACGATCTCGGCGGTGCCGTCGCGGTTCTGGTAGGTGCCGTCCAAGGAGAAGGCGATGTTGTCGGTGATCGGACCGGTGACATCGCCGCGCAGGAAGATGTTGTTGAAATTGCCGTAGCTCGCCTCGACGCTGCCGCCGAATTCGAATTGCGGCTCACGCGTGACGATCGAGATGACGCCTGCGGACGCGTTCTTGCCGAACAGCGTCGATTGCGGGCCGTTGAGCACCTCGATGCGCTGGACGTTGTTGAGATCGGACAGCGCGCCCGCCGAGCGCGAGCGGAACACGCCGTCGATGAACACGCCGACCGAAGGCTCGACACCGAAATTGTTGTCGCCGTTGCCGAAGCCGCGAATGATGAAGGTCGAGGCCGACGAGGTCTGCAGCTGGCTGACGCGGAGGCTGGGGGTGACCGTCTGCAGATCGAGCACGTCGCGGATCTGCGCCAGTTCGAGCACTTCGCCGCTGGTGACGGAGACCGCGATCGGCACTTCCTGCAGCGTCTGTTCGCGTTTGGAGGCGGTGACGATGATCTGGTTCGAGGCGTTCTGGTTTTCGAGTTCGAGCGCCAGCTCATCGGCATCATCGGAATCGATGGCCTGCGCAAAAGCCACTCCGGGCGATGCGAACGCCAGGGTTGCTGCGCCTGCCATCAGGGTGAATCGATACGACCCGGCAGCGCCGGACACAAAAGAACGCATGGGAAATCCTCTCCTCAATCCCTCGATCCGGCAAACACCCTGTTTCAAGGCCGCACCGTGATGCGCCCCGTTTTCGGGCTTCTCGCATCCGGTGAATGCGCCTGCCGTGATCGATCGCGGGCACTGATAAGCCAGTGTTGCCCGAGCGACAAGCCGGAAACCCGCGCTGGCCGGGGGCAATTGTGGGGATTGTTGCAGGCTTATCACACTATGAAAGCGGGTGTCACACTTGGTTGCAGCCGGTTCTCGGCGCCGCGCGATGCGGCCAGCGAGGTCTCGCGGCGAACGGACGCAAGGGGGTTGCCGCGAGAGATGGACGGGCCGCAGGAGGACCATGCGGCCAGCACGAGGCAGGATGAGGCGCCATCGCCATGCAACGCGGCCTCTTGTGCAGCTGCGAGCGCTGGGCTATCGGCGGGCGCGCATGGTGCACCGCAACAGGCGCCTGCGGCCCCGCGCCGCGTCAGGCCCGGCTCCTGTCGCAAACTTGCCACAAAGCCACATTACCCGCCTCTCTCGCCCCTCCCCGGCTTGCCCCCGCCCGGTCTGACCCGGCGCAACGCCGAACAAGGTCCGGGCATTCTCACGGAAAGCACACGAAAACCGCATGTCCCAGGCCCCCTCCTCGCTTCGCAATGTCGCGATCATCGCCCACGTCGACCATGGCAAGACCACGCTCGTCGACCAGCTCTTCCGCCAGTCTGGCACCTTCCGCGAGAATCAGCGGATCGAGGAGCGCGCGATGGATTCGGGCGATCTGGAAAAAGAACGCGGCATCACCATCCTTGCCAAGTGCACCAGCGTCGAATGGGAGCATGAGGGCGAAGTCACGCGGATTAACATCGTCGATACCCCCGGCCACGCCGATTTCGGCGCCGAGGTCGAACGCATCCTCTCGATGGTCGATGGCGTCATCCTGCTCGTCGACAGCGCCGAAGGGGCGATGCCGCAGACCAAGTTCGTCACCGGCAAGGCGCTCGCGCTGGGCCTCAAGCCGATCGTCGTCGTCAACAAGATCGACCGCCCCGACGGGCGCCCGCAGGAAGTGCTCGACGAGGTGTTCGACCTGTTCGCCAGCCTCGATGCCTCGGACGAACAGCTCGATTTCCCCTCGCTCTTCGCCAGCGGGCGCGATGGCTATGCGAGCGAGGACGAAAACGCTCGCGAAGGCTCGCTCGAACCGCTCTTCAAGCTCATCACCAGCCATGTCCCCGCGCCCGGCCTCGATCCGAGCGGCAAGTTCAGTTTCCTTGCCACCCTGCTTGATCGCGACAATTTCATGGGCCGCATCCTGACGGGCCGCGTGCAGTCGGGCACGCTCAAGGTCAACGATCCGATCCACGCGATCGACCGCGACGGCAACGTCGTCGAAGCGGGCCGCGCGACCAAGGTGCTCTCCTTCCGCGGGCTCGATCGCGTGCCGGTCGAAAGCGCGCAGGCCGGCGATATCATCGCGCTGGCAGGGCTCGAAAAGGCGACCGTCGCCAACACGATCTGCGATCCTTCGGTGAGCGAGCCGATCGCCGCCCAGCCGATCGATCCGCCCACGCTCGCCATGCGCTTTGCCGTCAACGACAGCCCGCTCGCGGGCCGCGAGGGCGACAAGGTGACGAGCCGCATGATCCGCGACCGGCTGATGCGCGAGGCCGAGACCAACGTCGCGATCCGCGTCACCGAGGCGGACGACAAGGACAGCTTCGAGGTGGCCGGGCGCGGCGAGCTTCAGCTCGGTGTCCTCATCGAGACGATGCGCCGCGAAGGCTTTGAGCTGGGCATATCGCGCCCGCAAGTCCTGCTGCGCGAGGAAGGCGGCGAGAAGCTCGAGCCCTATGAAACGGTCGTCATCGATGTCGATGACGAACATTCGGGTACCGTCGTTGAAAAGATGCAGCGCCGCAAGGCGGACCTCACTGAAATGCGCCCCTCGGGCCAGGGCAAGACGCGCATCACCTTCTCCGCCCCTTCGCGCGGCCTCATCGGCTATCACGGCGAATTCCTCTCCGACACGCGCGGCACGGGTATCATGAACCGCCTGTTCGAGCGCTATGGCCCCTACAAGGGCGCGATCGAGGGCCGGATCAACGGCGTGCTCATCTCGAACAGCGATGGCGAGAGCGTCGCCTATGCGCTCAATGCGCTCGAGGAACGCGGCGAATTGTTTATCGGCCCGCAGATGAAGGTCTATGAAGGCATGGTGATCGGCGAGAACGCCAAGCCCGACGATCTCGAGGTGAACCCGCTGAAATCCAAGCAGCTCACCAATATCCGCTCCTCGGGCAAGGACGACGCGATCCGCCTCACCCCGCCGCGCCGGATGAGCCTTGAACAGGCGATCGCCTATATCGACGATGACGAGATGGTCGAAGTGACCCCGCAATCGATCCGGCTGAGAAAAGCCCTGCTCGACCCGCACGAGCGCAAGAAGGCGAAGCGCAAGAAGGAGGGTTAGGCGCGCGCAAGGCCCACCCCGCAGCGACTAACGCCGCTGCGCGGCGAACTCTCGCTCCCCTCCCGCCTGCGGGAGGGGTTGGAGGAGGGATCGAGTGGAGTGGCGAGGCCCCTTCCCGCTACCACGGCGCAGGCCGGGGTTTGGCCTACTTCTGTCCTGACCGCGCCACCCGGCGCCTTGTGCGTTTGTTGGCCTTCTCAGCCCCCGAAAGCGGGTTCACCAGTTTCTCGTAGAGGCCGAACAGGTGCTCCACCCGGTCGCGGTCGCTTTCGAATGGGTTGCGGCGGTAAAGGCGGTCCACCGCCTGATCGAGCGCCCGGTGCGCCTTGCGCAGGTTGGCGGGCATGGTGTCGGGATCGTAGAGATCGGCAAGGCTGGATGTGGGATGCGCGGCGCGGGCGTCGAGCACGGACTGCGCGAGGTCTTCGATGGCCCCGCGCTGCGCCTCGCTCGCCTCGGGCCAGGGGAAGGTGTTGTAAACGAGGCCGATGGAGTAGCGGTAATCGCTCTTGAGCCGCCCTCCGATATGGCTGAGCCACGCCATATGCGCGCGGCTGGTGAGGATGGCGAAATCGTACGGGGTGGCGTTGGGCTCCACGAAAAGGAGGTCACTCGCAATGGTTGGCGGTTGAAGCCATCCGAGGGGCACATATTCTCGTCGCTCGGAACTGACCTTTGGTAAAACCAGATAAGGCTTTTCGGGAACAACGGTTACGTGAAACGCAGTAGGATTTTCGGCCAGCGCTCGTGTTGGGGCGCTCTTGCTTTTCAACCGAATCTCTTTGACGTTGCGGATGCGTTCCATGACATGCGGCATTGATCGCAACTGATCTGGCAGAGCATCCCTCAAAAACAGTATGTTTCGAGGCCCGCCGTTAATGAATTCGTGCGCGCCTATGTAAGGACGCATGAAGGGTGTTGCCTTGGGCTCTACCGCGAGAAATTCTCTGCGCTCATCATTTGTGAAGATGTAATTCGAACCGTCGATTGGCTTCGACCCGATTACAACCTTGTTGGCTCCATTGATTGGACGCAGTTCGCTCGCCACGGTCAAATGCCGGTTCGCTCCCTTCGCATCGAACAGATACGCCGTCAGCGCGCCGTGCCTGCTCTCGACCGGATCGCCCTTGATGTCGGGATAGCTGAACAGCCGCTTTTCCTTCGGCTCGAAGTCGCGATGCGTCAGCCCGATGATGACGACATGGACATGCGCCTTGCCCCGCGCCTCCGAAAACCAGTTAAAGGTGCGGTGGGCGAAAGCGATCTCGAGGCCGTAGCGATCGAACAGCAACGGCCATAGCTGCGCCACCTGCTCCCCTTGCGTGATCGAATTGGTCGAGACGAAG
>JGI12048J13642_10016975_pt1 | contig 18128 bp, 13 predicted proteins | sample ElkSlonscriptome_16_FD_13642 | JGI IMG/M metagenome (IMG submission 13642)
TCGTGTCTCCCCTCCAAGGAAGTACCACGTATTTTTCATCATACCTTAATCGAACACGCTCGCCACTCAGGGCCACTTCTTCAAGTTGCTCTATGAGTTTTGTATTATCTTTTTCGATGCTGAATTCAAAAGTCTGCGAAAGCTGATTGTCGCTTTTTACGGCTCCAAAACTCAAAAGATCAAGTTGGCCCTCATAGGTCTTGAAGATAGCTCCTTTATTACTTACCTTCAGTACCACCCCCGCTCGGACGCCCGAACTATACACACCATAGTAGAAAAAGAGCATAACGGCGATAAAGACGAGGAGAATAATAAATAGGAGGCGACGGAAAAATTTCTTTGCACCGGATTTAGCAGAGGCGGTTTTTTCAGAAAAAGTGCTCATGTTGAAAGGTTTCTGTCGCCGAAATTAGCAATAGAAACATTCTGCACCAAGAGCAATCTCATCAATTATTCAGTTTTACAATCTGAGTCTGAATGGATGTGCCGTTTTGAATAATCACTAGGTAATAAATTCCACTGGGAGCATTCCCGGTATTCATTTGATGGTTCTCGACTCCACCTTGGGGTAACGTGCCTTGTCTTAGAAGTGTACCGACTGAATTGTAGAGCTGGAAGTAAATCGGACCATCACAAACACTACCGATATTCAGATTAAAATTTGCACTATGAGGATTGGGAAATACATTTACGTAGAGACATTCATCTTGGGTCTCGTTCAAATTTTCAACAACGTCTATCACGTCAATACGCATTTCAGAAATGCCGTAGCATTCGCCGCCGTAATTACTTAGCGCAGTTAGCACGACATATCGCGCCGTATCTCCTGCAAAGTTAAAGAGCTCTTCACCCTCATATAGCGGATCGCCGGGAGCTTGCGAAGCTGCAAATTCCCCCAGACTTTCCCAATTTTCACCATCTTGACTGTAATCGACAATAAAGCTGTTGAACCCTTCAGTCAACCGTTCAGAGGCATTTATATTCCAGAGTTTTCCCTGTCCCAAACGGTATTGATGTCTTAAGTCATACATAATCCAATGTCCGGACTCTCTCTCGGGATTAGGGTTTTCGGTCTCGTTGCATGAATACCAAGCGTCATTCCATGATGTGCTATGTCTGTCAGGATAGCATTGAGCTATAATGAGGTTAGAACCAAAAATGAATAGAAAAAACAAGCAGTACTTCATGGTCTAAGGGTTTTGGTTCATAAATCCAACCGGGTATCCCGTTCCCGTGTAGAAATTTGATAGATCGGGGAATATTTCGTGAATATCGCTCTGTGAAACGCCAAACCACTTGGCCAATTCAGCAAAGTATTCTGAAGATGAGGTAGTGGGAATTAACACTCCGCGGGGCAACATAAGCTCGCTATCCAATTCCAATGAGGGCGCATCACCATAAATTGCTCCGCCATTAACCGATCCGCCCATTACCATTGCGTTTCCACCCCAAGCGTGATCCGATCCGTCACCATTAGAGGTCAGCGTTCTGCCGAAATCTGAGATAGTAAAGGTTGTAACATCATCTGATACGCCTAATTCTTCGAGTGCCGACATAAATTCAGCTAAGGCTGCGTCGAGCATGGGTAGCTTCTCCTGCTGACTTTCCAAAATTTCATCATGATGATCCCATCCTGTAAAGTTTACAAAGAAGGTCTGTCGTTCGAACCCGAGGGTATCACGCGCACCGATGACTTTAGCGATCATCTTAAGTTGTGTGGAAAGATCATGGTCAGAAAACTGAGTGCTGAACGGCGCAACCTCATTCAATGCCTCTTCCATCTCGAGGTTCCCTTCAAGAGATTTTTTCATCGTATTCGTATACGTTTTCTTGTAAATGTCTGCGTAGTCCCTTTCCAAAATGCTATTTATGGCTTCATCTCTGATAGTATTGTAATTATTGTCGATACCATATCCGTTAAGTCCGAAATCACCGGTTGGCTTTATGGAAAAAACCGAAGAGGTCTCTCCATTTTGAAAGAAATTATTGCCGCTCAAGGAAACATTCATCGATAAGTTGTCATTTTGAGAAAGAATTAAATCAGCAATTCTTCCTCCCCAACCGTGAGAACTTCTTTCTCCGGGTCGGCCTGTTTGCCAATGTTTAATCTGATCTGAATGTGAGAACAGGCCCAATGGAGTTGATACGCTATTCGATAGGTACTCGGCCTTAGTGATTGGTTCAATAAGCGTCCCCACATTAGAAATCCAGGCTAATTTGCCTGAATCGAACAAGTTTTTTATTTGAGGCATATCGGGGTGTACGCCAAATTGTTTTCCATTCAGTGGAGCGTGGTTCAAAGGCAATACCTGACTTTGCGGTATGGCTAGATTTGACCTTGTTGTCAGGTACTCATTGTACTCGCTTGCTCCTTTGGGAATGAGCATATTGTGCGAGTCCGCACCTCCGGATAGCAAAATGCAAACGAGCGCTTTGTAATTTCCGAATTCGTCTTTTTTATCCAAACTGGCTGATGCCAAGGCTTTCATATTAATCAATGAAGAGAATAAGGTAGTACTTGCCAGTGCAGCACAACCTGAATTTTTTAGAAAGGTGCGTCGGCTTTGTACAGATTTTCTTTTGGGGCTCATAATCTTATTTCTGAATGGCAAAATCGGGACTAATCATCGTCAGGTACAGGGCTACTTCGACTCTACTTTCAAGAATAGAGGTTCCAAAATCTATAGTCTGCAAAGCATTTATGATTGTATTTCTCGTTTCTTCCGTCATTTCTCCGAAACACAAAACCATATCCAATTCATTCACTAATACTTCAGGTTCCTGAGCCATTTCCAAGAGTTCACTTCTTTGCAGCGGTACAGAGTAGTTCAAATCGGTAATAGAGAATATTCTGTCTTGTCTCGACCAGGCATTAGCCTGATTTGCGAAGCCTATGGATGTCACGGAATTATGAATTTCAAATTCGGGAGCATAGAGGTCATTATTCAATATTTCTCCATTGGGTTGATAATCGGGTAAGTAAAAATTAAAGACGGAGGGTGAAGAAAGTGGCAGGTGATAAGTTTCGTTCTCGAAGGCGTAACCGGTCATCCAAAATTTAGAGTTGTTTTCTTTATCAACTAAGCTTCTTGCTATCTGTGTAAATCTTCCTGCCGGAGCTTTTAACTTCCCGTTAGATGGCAACTCTTTCCATAAGCAGTCTCGAGCTTCTTCATGTAATAATATGGCTTTAATGACTGATTCTAAATCACCTCTTACACCTTCTCCGTTGTCATTAAAAACTTGTGCTACGTCATAGATGTAGGAGGGGCTTGGGTTGGACTTTACCATTTGTTGAATTAGCCTTCTTACAAAGAATGGAGCAGTATTCGGATGATTAAAAATGTAATCCAATGCCATATCTACATCCTCCTCCCCCGTGAGGCCATCGGGAATATATTTGTTGCCCAAAATGATTTTTTCTCCCGGTTCGTGAAATTCGTCATACATGGCCATAGGTACCGTGTAGTCAAGGATCCTGGCACCCGCATTAAAATCTAATTCTCTGCCTTCCAGAATTCCCTCCTCCGTTAATGCTCCGGCACCGAATCCTGTCATCACTTTAGCCAGATTTCGAATATCGTCTGCGTCATATGTGGGTATCGGATCGCCATTCGAGTCTGATTTTAAATTCCCATTTTGGTAAAGCTCAAAGAGTCCGATTGAAAACAATTGCATGATTTCACGGGCAAAATTTTCATCCGGGTAAACATTGTTTTCCAAGTCTGTGGACCTGTTTCTGAAGTGGCTTAAATAAATTCCCATAGCAGGATGGTAGGTTATTTCTTCAAGCAAGTCTCGATAATTACCAAAGGCATTTGACATCAAGACGTTGTAATAGGAAGCTATTCCATCACCATCGTTTCGTATATCAGAATCCGTAGATATTACCAGTATCTCACTAAGCGCAAACGCAACTCTTTGCCTCAACAAATCATTTCTTGCGATAGTGGCCTGCCAAAAAGCGTATTGAAAATGCACCTTATTATAGAGATACTCACTCTGTTCTCCATTCAAGTCCTGGTATCTTTGTTTAGCCGCTAAGTATGACTGTCTCGTAAGCGCTAGAAAATTTGTTGGGGGTAGATTAATTTGATCATCAATCCACTGTTCAAAATCCAAAGTTTTGGCTAGATCTGAAACATCTTTTTGCGAACCTCCAAGAGCCGCCTGATACAAAAATCGCGCAGCCTCTGCCTCAGGGCCATTTAAGCCCTCGCCATCAATCGTATGGCTCGGGGACGAATTATCGCTCCAGTCCGGATCTGTAAAATTGCTGCTACTGCTTATTAGAATATCTTCTGAATGGCCTCCGCCCACATAATCATCGTAAACGGTGAGCTGTGCGTGCACCGATAAACCGCATACGACAAAGGTGGTAAGAAGTAATAGTTGATTTTTAATCATAGATAAGGGAAGAGTGTGAACTTGATTACGAATAACTTTTAGCGGAGTTTCATTTAAAATGTCTTGTACCTTGCGGCTAGACCAACAGGCTACCTACAGCTAAGAGAAATCGACAATAAAATAAAGTTGGAGGTTGGTTAAGTTTTTGGTTTGAAGTTGATTAGTTGGGCTTAAAGGCATTGCAATCTATCTATTATTTGTGAGAATTTGTTTAATTAATACGAATAGGGAATGGGGTGGAGGTGAAAAATGGCATCTTCACACTGCACTGAAATTGATAAAAAGTGGACATGACGTTGCCATAGTCGCAGATCCGGATGGACCGCTGGCAAAAGCATTAAGAGATTCGGCACGCGTGGAAAAGCTTCGTTTAGGAAATCTTTCATTTCTTAATCCTTTGATTTATCGTCGATTATTAAAATTTTTCAAAAGTGAAGCTTTTGATGCCATTATCATGAACTTGCCCCGTGATGTAAAGGCATTTTCCAAACCTGCAGCCAAGGCGGGAACAAAAAAGATAGTCTATCGCCGCGGGATGAATCATCCGATCAAAGCATCCTGGGTTAACAAGTATTTCTACAAACGTTTTGTCACCGATATCATCGCAAATTCTCAAGCTGTTCGCCGCAGTGTTTTTCAGAATATTCCTGAACTCGAGGCGAAAATTACTACGATTCAGAACGGGGTGAATACTGATGTAGTATGGAAAAATGAACCTCCTCGTATGGATAAAATGTTGATCGGGAATCTCGGTCGACTAGTCGATCAGAAAGGGCAAATTGATCTAATAAAACTCGGAAAATTTTTTCTTTCCAAGGGAATTGCATTTCACATTTCAATTGGTGGAGAAGGACCCTTACGTGACGAACTTCAACATGAAATTGAGCAAAACAATTTAACTCAACACATAACTTTGCTCGGGCAAATACCGGCAGAAGAGTTTTTTCCGAAGATCGATTATTTCGTCTTTCCATCTAGATTTGAGGGACTGTCCAATGCTATGTTGGAAGCCGCGCAACATGGAAAACCTATTCTTTGCTACGATGTGGCTTCTAATTCAGAAATAGTTGAGCATGGAATATCGGGTTACTTGGTAGAGCCCTTTGACATCGAAAAGCTCGGTAGCGACTTAATCGAGCTGCACAACAACCCCGAGCTTTATGCAGATATGCAGCGGGCAGGTCAAGCCATTCTTCGCGACAAATTTGATGAAGACAAGCTATTTAAAAAATTGGAAAATCTCCTGAGCTCAGATTCTCAGGATGTTTGACCATCCATCCACATTTTAAACTTTCCGGCTTTTTCACGGCTTACGATTACTTCATCATCTGCCGAAGGGCTTAAGTCAACTTTCAGTTTACCCTTAAAATAGCGGTGAATTGTACCGATAGATTCTTCGGAGGCCAGCACCTGCCGGTTCAGGCGAAAGAACTGCGTCGGGTTGAGTTGTTTTTCCAGCTCATCTAAGGGATGATCGATAATGTAGCGCTTTCCCGATTGGTGAATTATTTCGGTGACTCCATCTCGAAAGCGGAAATAAGCAACGTCTTTCGTTTTAACCGGGATTAGCCGATCACCAATTCGAATGAGAAAGCGTTTTCGGTAGTGATTTTCGCCATTGCCCATCACTTCCAACAGTTTTTCAACCTGCACGCCGGGTGAGGGCTCGTCTGTTGGGCGAAATTTATTGAACTTAGCCAGGCTGCGCTTTAACGCTTCTTCCTCAATCGGTTTCAATAGGTAATCTATCCCGTTTGTCTGAAAAGCATCCATCATGTACTCATCATAAGCCGTTGTAAATATGATGGGGCACTTTACTTCGATTTGCCTGTAAATCTCGAAACTCAATCCATCAGAAAGCTGGATATCACTAAAGATCAAATCGGGCGATTCATGGTTTTTCAGCCACTTCACCGAATCGGAAATAGAGTCGATTACATCCACTATTTCGACTTCGATACCCTCCTTTCGAAGCAAATTATCTAATCGTCTGAAAGCCGGTGCCTCGTCCTCAATGATCAATATCCGCGTCATAACTTCATTTCTTCATGAATGCCTTCATCATCCAATACCAATTCAACCAATGGCATGGCGACCAGAAAGTGATTCTGAGTCTTGATCACATCCACTTCCCGATTAGTCAGAAGGGCATAGCGCGATCTGATGTTCTCCAAGCCGGTATAGGTAGATTTTCCTTCTGTTGGCTTTTTTTGAAGATTGTTCTTAACGATTAGTGTATTCCCCTTCTCGGTGTAAATATGAATGCTCAAAGGTTGGTTTTTGGAAACCACGTTGTGCTTGACAGCATTCTCAATCAACATCTGTAAAGTTAGTGGCGCGACGTACTTCTCCATGTCTTCTTCCGCCAAATTCAGTTCAATATTCAGTCCTTTTTCAAAGCGCATTTTAAGTAAATAGATAAATGCTTTTGAAAATTTAATTTCAGCGCTCAACCTCACCAATTCTCGGTCTTTGTATTGAAGAATATATCGATACACCTCCGAAAGCTTCTCGGTGAATTTAGCGGCTTGATCTTGATTTTCGTGAATCAAGGTTACTAAGGTATTCAGACTGTTAAAAAGGAAGTGCGGTGAAATCTGATTTTTCAAAACGCTCAATTGCGACTTGAGTTGTTGACTTCGTAACTGTTCCATTTCTACGGTTTGTCGCTTCCATTTAGAGAAGAAATAGCCCGCCTCATAAAGCGTTCCTACGATGGATGTTAACATTAAATTTTTCAGCAAATTGGGAACCATTTCACTCCCCCAGTATTCCTTCGATTCTTCCGGTGAATTAAACACGTAACACAAGGCGTAGTCCGCAAGGATATTGAAGGCGCAGACCGCCAAGACAGTCGCTAAAATTCTTTTATGAGTATTCTCCAGTGAAGGCCATCTTTTCCTGAATAACTTAATGATGTAATAGTCTCCGTTCCACATGACTGCGGTAAAAATGGTAGCCTGCAGAAAACTCTCAATTGGAATCGGCCAACCATTGTGCAAGGCAGCAGCTATTACTCCTACGATAGGTATCCCGATGATTCTCGGCCAAGGTTCTTTGATGAGAGATGAAACTTTCATGAAGATCAAATTACAACATTTAGATTCAAAAAATTTTTACGATTGAGTATGAGCCCGCATTATTTGGAATTGAAACTGATAAATAGAAGGATGAATCGGATCAGCGTATCGGTTTTGCAGTAAACATGTTTCATTTCAGTGGATTACCGATTCAGGCTACTGATTTTCCTACTCGTTTCTTATGCCTTTCCCAAGCCGCAGTGTCAGAATAGATTTGGCCTCAAATCAATATTCTCGATATGAAAACTTTAATTCAACTTTTCGCGCTCCTTATCCCCGGAGTCATCTTTGCACAAACGCAAACAGTAAGAGGTACCATTAAAGATATGGACTCTCAAACTCCCCTTCCCGGAGTGAATGTTATTTTAATCGACTCTGACCCTTTTCAGGGCGGGGTCACTGATATGGATGGAAATTTTCGAATTGATGCGGTGCCCGTTGGCCGTCAGAATTTTCTCATCAAGTTTATCGGCTACAAATCGCAAACCATTCCCAATGTGCTGGTTACAGCAGGAAAGCAAGTTGTGCTGAACGTGCAATTGGAAGAATCAGTGGAAGCGCTCGACGAAGTGGTAATCACTGCAGATTCAGACAAAGACCGTCCTAACAACGAAATGGCCAAGGTCAGCGCCCGAACATTTAGCTTGGAAGAGGTCACAAGATTCTCGGGAGGAAGGAATGATGTAGCCCGATTGGCTACCAATTTTGCGGGCGTTAGCGCCGCCAACGATTCCAGAAATGATATCGTGGTAAGGGGGAATTCGCCTACCGGCTTACTCTGGCGCGTGGAAGGACTTCCCATTGGAACGACCAACCACTTTGCCACGCTTGGGACAACGGGTGGGCCGGTGAGCGCCTTAAACACCAACCTCCTTCGTACCAGTGATTTTCTCACGGGTGCTTTCCCGGCAGAATACGGAAATGCAAATGCGGCTGTTTTCGACGTAAAATTTAGAAATGGAAATACCGAAAAGCTGGAATTTACCGGACAGGTATCCGCATTCAGCGGCGCTGAAGCCATGGTTGAAGGCCCCATGAAATTTAATAAGGGCGCTTCATTTTTGGTGTCATACCGTTACGGCATTGCCAGCTTGGCTGCTACGGGAACCTCTGCGGTTCCTTATTACCAAGATCTTTCATTTAAGTTCAATTTCGGAGAAACCAAGCTCGGTCGCTTTGAATTATTTGGGATGGGCGGAACCAGCAGCATCGACTTTTTGGGTGATGAAATTGAAGAGGACGATCTATTCGCCGATCCATCTTCGGACTCATTCGTCGAAAATCAACTGGGCTTGGTAGGACTCAATCACACCATTCTTTTTGAAAACAAGTCCTATCTGAAAACCACCGTGGGAGCTACTTTGATGGCCAGTTACTTTGATCAAGACAATTTTGTGGACGATGATCGGAATACAAAGTACCGCGCTACCGAGGCTGATGATGAAGAGATGCGCTATACCCTTTCTTCACAATACAACCGAAAATTCAATGCGCGTTTCAATCTGAGAGCGGGTGGCCTGGTCGAAATCTATCAATTGAATAGTCTCGTTCGCGATCGCGATATGCGCGTGGAAATTCCCGATGAGAATGGAGATGGTATTCCAGACTACTTCATTACTGTAAGAGATGTCAATGAAGCCACTCCGCTTACCCAGCTTTACGCTCAAGGAGAATATAAATTCACGGATCAATTGAGTTGGACCTTCGGTGTACACGGACAGTTTTTAGAATTCACGGGAGACGCTATGGTTGGACCCCGAACCGCCTTAAGTTATCAAATCAGACCAAAGCACCGAATATCGCTGGCCTACGGTCTACATGGCCAAATGACTCCCTTGCCGATACTGCTCTATGAGGAACCCAACGAGGCGGGAGACTATGTTCGCACTAATGACGAATTGGCATTTACCAAAAGTCACCATATTGTATTAGGCTACGATTACAAACCGAGTGCCAGCTGGAGATTTAAAGCCGAAGCCTACGTACAGAGCATTTTTGACGTGCCCGTTGAACGGACCCCGTCGAGCTATTCCGTTCTCAACGAAGGAGGAGATTTCGTTTTTGACGAGCGAGGTTCTTTGGTTAATGAAGGAATCGGAATGAATTATGGTATTGAATTCACCGCTGAGAAGTTCTTCAGTAATGGTTACTACGGATTGGCAACCGTCAGCCTTTTTGAGTCTACCTACGAAGGAAGTGACGGAATAGAAAGAAGTACTGCTTTTAATAATAATTACGTAGCCAACGCTCTTTTCGGTAAGGAGTGGCCGATTGGAAAGGAAAAGAGAAACGTGATCACTTTTGACACCAAGGTGACTTACTCAGGAGGCCGACCGTTTACGCCTATCGACATTGATGCGACCAGAGCTAATGGCGGACGAGAAGTGCTCATTGAAGAATTGGCCTACAGCGAAACGTACTCTGATTACTTCCGATGGGATGTAAAATTTGGCTTTCGCCTGAACGGCAAAAAGAGCAAAGTGAGCCATCAGTTTTTTGTAGACCTACAGAATGTGACCAACCGCGAGAACATTTTCGTAGAGCGATACAATCCTGTAACCGATGAGATCAACGATGTAAATCAAATCGGATTTTTCCCCGACGTGATGTACAGAATACAATTTTAGGTTAGCTGTTTTCATAGCGAGAATCACCGCCAATGGAGAAATCCTGCGGCGGTGTTTCTATTTATGAATAGATAAAAAAGAGAATCGTCAAAGCTACCAATGCAAAAATCGAAGTCATTTCCCAAAGGGTGTTAAGCTTTTTTGGTCGATCCTCCTGCGGAACCTCACCACCCCTTACCGTCTTAAAGTTCATCCAAGCTATGATGGGAGCAGAGCAGAATGACAAGACCGTAGCGATATCGACCATGGCAGTCATGGAAGTAGACAGAAAGGAAAGCAAGGTAAAAGAACCCGCGGCCAGGATGATGAGAAAAGCAGGGTAGGCCCACTTCTTCTCATTGCCAAAGGCTATTTTTTGGCACTCGGCCAGAGAGCGCGGAATGGCATCGGTGCAGGTAAGCGTAGTACTGACCATAGTCGCCACTGCCGCCAGTCCAACGATGTAAAAAGCCCACTGCCCCAATTGGGTGGTGTACATTCCGATGAGCATATTGGCGAAGGCCACGCCCGACGAGGGTATTTCGGAATCACTGCCATACAAAATCAAGGCGCCCATGCCCAAGAAAAGAATTCCCATGACCATCGTACCCCAATAGCCGAAGTTAAAATCGCGCAAAGATTCGGCGCGGGTAAGTTTACCGCCCAGCTGTTCTTTTTTCTCCAAAGCCCAGAGCGAATGCCATACCGACAAGTCCAAGGGAGCGGGCATCCATCCCATCAATTTTATCAGCATGGCCAAAAAGAGTCCGTCAAAGACGGGGTTGAGCGCTTCGAGTTTTCGGGGTGAAGGGTCAAAAAGAGCCGAGCCAAACGCGATAAGGGTGCTGACGGTTAGCAGCAAAATGATCAGCTTCATGAAGCGATCCAGCCATTTGTACTGACCGATAAGCAGAATGACGACTGCCAAGAGAAGAATTCCTCCTGCAACCTCCTGAGGCGAGGCCTCTATTCCGAAAAAGAAAGCCGTTACTCCTGCCGTCACAGCCACGATGGCGGCGATGATGGCAAACATGGTTCCGATGGTGAAGATCAGAAACAGGGCAACGAAGATTTTCCCTCTTTTAAAATATCCTGCTATCAAACTCGAATTAGTCGAGAGTGCATATGAAGGCCCCGCCTTGAAAAAGGGATACTTGGCGATGTGAATGAACACAATCGCTAGAACCGGCCACCATCCGTATTCTGCTCCTGCTCGGGTAGATTGCACCAAGTGCGATACGCCAATTGCCGCTCCGGCATACAACAAGCCAGGACCTAAACTGCCGAGAACGACGGAGATTTTATTTTTTGACCCTATCAAAATATCAGTGGGACAATATAATAGGCGTAGACGGAAATAATGGCCGCTGCAAGAAGATTCAACAAGAACCCGGCACGCATCATTTGCTGCATAGTGATGCAATTACTGGAAAAAACGATGGCATTGGGCGGTGTGGCGATGGGAAGCATAAACGCACAGCTTGCGGCGATGGTAAGTGGGATGGCCAATTCAAGCGGCTCACCTCCCAGTGGAATGGCGACGGCGAATGCGATAGGCACCAAAATAGAAACCAAGGCAACATTGCTCATTCCTTCGGTAAAGAAGATGGCAGCGAGCACGATGATGACGATCACTAAGAACCACGGAATCGAATTGGAGTCTGAGAGTACCGTGCCCAAGAGTTCCACGAGACCGCTACTGGCTAGACCAGAAGCCATGGAGAGGCCTCCGCCAAAGAGCAATAGAATATCCCAGGGCAGTGAGCGCGTATCTTCCCAAATGAGCAAAGCCCCTCGCTCGCCGCTGGGAATGACGAAAAGACTTACCGCCGAGGCGACGGCTATGAGCGGATCACTCAAAAAATCCATCCCTGGTAGCTTTGAAAGAGGCGTTCGGAATATCCACAACAGTGCAGTAACAATGAAGACCAGCTGTACCCGCTTTTCTCCCGAACCTTGAGGCCCGAGCTTTTCAATCTTTTGGTTGAGGAGTTCTCGTATCCCCATCAATCTCTCACTTTGCACTCGAAACAGAATGCGGGTATTGACAAAATGAGCCAAAAAAAACAGTGCGATTGTTAGTGGCAGCGCCATCATGAGCCAGTTGGTAAAACCAATTTCAATGCCTAGAGTTTCGCCGGCCAATGCGGCTAAAACGAGGTTGGGTGGTGTTCCGATCAAGGTTGCTATTCCGCCGATATTTGCCGCATAGGCCAAGCCCAGAAGAAGGCAAAGCGTGAATTGATTACAGGCTTTTTCAGATGGAAATTGATCTTGAAGAAGCTGTGTGATGGAAAGGCCGATAGGTAGCATCATCATAGTGGAAGCGGTATTGCTAATCCACATCGACATGATGGCCGTGGCCATCATGCTACCCATTATGATCATTCTCGGTTGGTTGCCACTTTTCTTCAAGATAGCCAAAGCAAGCCGTTGGTGTAGGTTCCATCGCTCAATGGCTAAGCCCAAAACGAATCCTCCGAAGAAAAGGTAAATGATTGGGTTGGCATAATTGGCAGTAACGGATTTCAAGCTTTCCACCCCCAACGCAGGAAAAAGTACCATAGGCAAAATGGCGGTAGCTCCGATGGGAATGACTTGCGTAATCCACCATGTAATCATCCAGCCGGCTACACCGATAACCTTCGTCTGTGAATAGTCCAATGGAACTAAAAAAAGCAGGAGCAGAAAGACAATCGGTCCTAAGGAGAGTTTGTAAATCCGCTTCAATTCCAGTAGAGGTTTCTAATTGTTGTAGGTTTTGCCGGCAAGTCGGAAAAGAGCATAAATATAAAGCAAAGTCGGACTTGGTCAAATCTGAGGCTCCGGACTCACGGCGGCTTCATTTACTTGCGGAAAATTTAAGTCCAAAATGAAATGACGAAGTGTGTACATCTCTTCCTTCGAAAGCTTTTTTCCACCTTGAGCCACCATGAACAAGACAATTCCAAGAAGCAGGAACCCGCAGCCCATCCAGATTCCCCACATGTCCTTGTCCAAACTATATTGAGAGGAGGCAATCATAAAGCCTACGAGGGCTCCGAATCCGGCCAGTGCATAAAAAAACATAAACATAGTCCAGACTACGGGGGCGGGGGCGAGCAAGCAGCGAATGATCGTAACACCGGGTTCATCATCATCCTCTCGTATGGAAATATCCATCTGAGGAGACCAAAAATGTTTTTTTGACGGGTGAATGCTTAGAATAATGTGGCCTTTTATGTGACTTGAGCCAAAACTTTCGGGATTGTCCGATTTCAGTTTTGTATCAATGAGCTCTTCTACTTCTTGACACGAAAGGGAAGTCTCAATTCTAAATCTGGGCCTGAATGTTAGCTCGGACATGTGGTTGATGGTTGGTCTGAAGATATTAAATTTCCAGTTAGGATGGAAAATTTCGGGCTTGTTGGTTGGCCTCCTTCATTTCTGCTGCAAGCTCTTTGTATTCGATTTTGCCCTTGTTCTTTTTCAGGTGTTCGGCGTAGACAAAGGCCCTGCGAATTTTTATATCCGATGACTTTACCGAAGCGACGGCGTGGATGATATTGCGCATCCGTCCGGGAGTCAACTTATGAAAGAGCTCATCTGCATGTTCATCCTGATCGAGAACCTCTCTGAGTTCAGCAGGCATCTCCATACCGTATTCGCTTCGGTCTTTTTCCAATTTAAAAGTAACCTTTGATCCCGACTTCAAACCCAGCTCTTTCTTCCGTTTATTGTTTATCAAAATATACCAACCGCCCAGACCATTTGGCAAGAGCGCACAGTGAAATTTTCTGATCCCTTCAATATGGCAGATTACTCGTTTATCTTTTCCTTCTATCAGTTTTTTCGCTATATCATCCGGCACAGGTAAAATGTTGGACCAAAGTTCGCTGCCCGTGTCATTTAACTTACCGTTAATGAGAAACTTTTCGCTCATATTCTAAGTGAATTAATGGACTCTAGCCTTGAAGGCTACGTGAAGTTTTTTAATCTTGTGCTTTCTCAAAAATTAAAAATAGAAATATGTTTAAATACTTTATCGCTTTCTTAGCCTTCGTCTTCAGTCTCCATGGAAATGCTCAAGAGTCTGTAAAATGTTATTCTGCGGAGCACGAACTTGAGCTTCAGGAAAAGTATTCTCATCGTTCTGATCTCCATGAATTTGAGCAATGGATGTCCAAGGAATTGAAAACGGGGCAGATGAAATCGGATAGAGGTGTTGTTACCATTCCCATCGTATTCCACGTATTGCATTCAGGAACGCCAGTAGGTTCAGGCTTGAATATTTCTGCGGATTTTTTGAATGCCCAGCTACAACAGCTTAATGATGATTTTAGAAGAACGCCGGGCACTGCGGGTTTTAATACCAACCCTGTAGGAGCAGATTTGGAAATTGAGTTTTGCATGGCGGCCGTTGACCCGGATGGTAACGCATTGTCCGAACCCGGCATAGATCGCATCAATGCTCCTGCAATTGGACTTCAATCGCCCGGATACTCTATAAATTATCTCGACAACACGGTAAAACCCGCTACCATTTGGGACCCCGAACAGTACGTCAATGTGTGGGTGTCACCCATCAACTTCTTCTTCTTTTCCGTGCTGGGGTATGCCCAATTTCCGAGTCTTTCGGGCTTGCCTGGTCTTAATCAGAATGAAGGGTTGGCCCTGACTGACGGAGTTGTCGTTTCAACCGAAACAGTCGGTTCCATCGATTTTCCCAATCCGGACGGTGGCGCCGTTGGTGGTGGCCGAACACTCACACATGAGTTGGGCCACTTCTTTGGTCTTCGACACATCTGGGGAGATGGAGGATGCAATGCCGATGACTTCTGTGCTGATACCCCTTTTTCCGACGGTTCAAACTCAGGCTGTCAAATCGGATCAATATCATGCAGTTCAGTAGATATGGTCGAAAACTATATGGATTACAGCAACGACGCGTGCATGAATATTTTTACCCAAGACCAAAAAGCCAGGGTTGACGCCGTCCTACTTAATAGCCCCCGAAGAGTGGAGCTCCTGTCGAGCAATGCTTGTTCGACCGAAGCCACAGCTTGCGAGAATCCGTATCCTGCGGTTAGTGATCTATCCGCATCCACTGTTTCAAATGGTGTTCAGCTATCTTGGACACCGATCGAGGGATCTATTGGCTGCCGTATCAGGGCAGGCTTGGCCTCCGTTGGCTTTCAAACCACCGTTACCGTTTTTGAAGCCGACGCCTCTGAATTCTTTGTGCCCGCAGGCGCCATCCAATCAGGTGTTGATTACCAATGGCAAGTACAATGCGGGTGTTCGGTAAATCCTTTAATCGTGGGGCCTTGGTCGAATACGGCTTTCTTTAATTTTGGTTCTTCAAATATTTCGCAACAAGTTTCCGAATCGATTTTATCGGATGAACTCTTGATTTATCCCAATCCCGCCAACGAGCTTCTTACTGTCGAAAGCGGCAATATTGAAGAGTATGCTGTTTTTGATGTGAAGGGAATTGCCATCGAACGTAAACGCACTTTAGGAACGGATCAAAATCAATTGCTGATAGATGTGTCAACATTGGAACCAGGCATTTATTTGCTCGTCATCAGCAACAAAGAAGGCAGTGTTCAGCGCGCTGCATTTGTGGTAAATTAAATAACTATAATTAACCGGGGGCTCATGCTTTTCTCATTTTGAAAAGCATGAGCTTTCTTTTTTCAATTTTTATGCATTGGATAGATCTGACTATATTTTTTGTTTACCTCTTGGCTATGCTCGGAGTTGGATACTATTTTCTGAGATCGAATAAGGGATCGGAAGATTACTATTTGGCAGGGCGCAACATGGGTTCATGGCACATAGGTCTTTCCGTAGTGGCTACTGATGTGGGCGGCGGTTTTTCAATCGGACTCGGCGGCTTGGGCTTCACCATGGGTTTGAGCGGTAGTTGGATGCTATTTACCGGTCTTATCGGAGCTTGGCTTGCTGCTGCCTTCCTTATCCCAAAGGTTTTTGAACTGGGCAGGCGTATTAACCTGTTCACTTTTCCTCAAGTATTTCAAGAGATTTATGGAAGTAGGGTCGCGTTGATTGCCGCAGTCATTTCTGCCATCGGTTATTTGGGATTTACCTCTTCTCAAATGTTGGCAGGAGCCAAGTTGGCTTCAGCTACTTTCCCCTCCGTTAGCTTGGATATGGCACTTTTGGTTATGGGTGTCGTAGCCGTCATTTACACGGTAATGGGAGGGTTGAAAGCCGTGATTTATACCGATACCATTCAGTGGATTATACTTTTGGCAGGCCTGCTCTTTATCGGCTTACCACTGGGTTATTCTGCAATCGGGGGAATAGAGGGCTTGCGCAATGAAACGGATACCGCTTTGTTGACCCTTACCAACCTATCGTGGCAAGATATTGTGAATTGGTCCATAACGATCATTCCCATCTGGTTTATCGGTATGACACTTTACCAGCGTATATACGCATCGCGTGATGTGAAGCAGGCCAAAAAAGCCTGGTATATCGCGGGGCTGTTCGAGTGGCCCATCATGGCATTCATGGGGGTTCTGCTGGGGCTTTTTGCCAAAGTAGCAGCCGAACAAGGCATGTTTACCGAAGTGGGCTATGCCGGAGCGGCGGGAATGGATGCCGAGATTGGCCTGCCTTTATTGCTTAGTACCATCTTGCCGGTTGGCCTTATGGGATTGATGATGTCCGCCTACTTCAGTGCTATTCTCTCCACTGCCGATAGTTGTTTAATGGCCTGTTCGGGCAATGTAGTTTCAGATATCATGATGCGCCTTGGTTTTTTCAAATCGAAAAACGACCTGCGTCTGAGCCAGTGGGCTACCTTAGTCATAGGAGCCACAGCCTTGCTCATTGCCCTCTACATGGAAAGCGTCTTGGACCTAATGCTCCATTCGTATGCATTTATGGTCTCAGGGCTTTTTATCCCGGTATTGTTTGGCCTTTACGGCAAAAATCCTTCTGAGAGAGCGGCACTGCTTTCTATGATTACAGGAGGTGGAGTAACTCTGGGTTTGACCTTATTCTTTGATTCTTTGCCCTTAGGCTTAGATCCCATTGCCTTTGGTCTGGTGGCGGCGATTTTAACCTTTGTGATTACTGCCCGAATAAATAAAAAACCTGCTTGATTTCTCAAGCAGGTTCAAAAATTATCAGAGAAAATTCTCTTCTAGTAGTCTACATTGAAGCTACCATTGGTGACTTCAATCTCATCACTGTCAGCGGTATTCAAACCTGTAAACGAGAACGACCCCGTTACGTTGGTGCCGCTGTTTGAGATTATTTCAAGTGTGCCTGCTGTAGCGACATAGGAGTCGGATGAGTTCGCTGTATAACTTGCAGAATTTCCGCCGAAGCCGCCGAAATCATAGGTGCCTGCAGATATATCCGAAGGAAAGCCTAAATTGATCGAAGGGAATCCGGTGCTGGCAGTAGCCGTTATACTGAGGGTTCCTAAAAGGTCAAACGCAAAAACCGTACTAAAATCAACCGCAGTCCCGTCTACTGTTGCAGAGATTGAACCTTCGCCTCCCGTTTCAAATGTAGGAACAGTGTAAGAAATGTTTGAAAACTCGCCTTCATTTATAAAGAAGAAGTCCGTATCGTCTTCCGGGTTGTAATAAATAAGGGTGAATTCTCCGCTTATCGTTTGATTTGCCGAATCACTCTCGGTAATCTGAACGACTCCTCCACCTTCAGTAGCGTTGAGATAGGTATAGTAGGTCGTATCAGTTTCACTAACTGAAACATAATAGTTAGTACTGCTCAAAGGGGAGAACAAATCGACCGGATAAACCCCCACTTCGGGACTGCTAACGGCGATCGAAAGTGTGTCATTTCCATTGACTGCTTTGATGGTCAAACCTGTTAGATCAAATTTCGCACTGATTGAACTCGCCGTCCACGTGCTTTGATCTCCTGTCTGAGGATCGGAGACAGTTCCACTTAGCGAAGCCGTAGGCTGCGAAGGAGGATTGTTGTCGTCATCATCGTCATCATTACACGATGCTGCAAAAACTAAAATTGATGCTATAAACATAGCTCTGAG
>JGI12048J13642_10726868_pt1 | contig 18111 bp, 8 predicted proteins | sample ElkSlonscriptome_16_FD_13642 | JGI IMG/M metagenome (IMG submission 13642)
GAGCCTTTCTTTCAGAACATCAATTTCTTCATACACTTTATCTATTTTCTTCTCAACATCTTGCTTGAGCTTTTCGGCCTGACTTGAAGAAGCAAAAAATCCCATATTGTTTTCTAATTGCGTTACCTCGCTTTTCAACTTTGAAATTTTTCCTCGTATAGCGTCCTGTTCTTTTCGGACAGATCTGTCGCTTTGGGCTCCTTCTTTTATATCCGCCAGCTTCTGCTCAAACCTGATTTGTTCCTTTTGTTTCTGATCAATTTTAAGTGCAGCGTACTTTTTATCTAATTCGTTGCGGTAAGCTTTATTGATAGAATCTTTAGTTTTAAATGGCACATGCCCTATTTTTCTCCATTTATCGCTAAAAGCTTTCAGCGTATCTAAGTTTGCTTTGCGATCTTCGCCAGGTTCAAAGACTTTTAGTTCTTCAATTAGCTTTTCTTTTTGTGCCTGATTTTGTTTTTGTTCCTCAATCTCTTCTGATCGTTGACCCTTTTTAGCTTCAAAGAAATGATCGCATGCTTCTCTGAATCTTCGCCACAACCTATTTTCATCTCTTTGATGAGCGGCTCCAATCGTTTTCCAGTCCTTTTGAAGTTTAGCTAATCTAGACGCCGTTTCCTTCCATTCTTCGCTATCCTTTAATTCTTCAGCTTCTTCTACGAGTTTTAGTTTTTTATCTCTATTGGCGTCTTGCTCCGCGTGAAGCTCTTCATAATGTTTGCGTTTTTGGTCAAAGAAGCTATCGCAGACGGTTCTAAATTCCTTCCAAATTTCAGCAGCATCTTCCTTCGGAACGTAACCAATCATTTTCCACTCCTTTTGGAGCTTAATGATTTCATCTGTTTTTTCCTTCCACTTTTTATGAGCCTTTAGACTAAGGGATGCCAGATATTTTGCTCTATTAAGGAGTTCTTTTTTCTTTTCAAGATTCTTGTGTTGTTCTTCTCTTCTCTGGTTGTAAAAATCTTGAATTCTCTTGTAAATGGCTCTGGTTATCGTCCAGAACTCATCTTTAATCTTATCCCATTCTTCTTTAAAGGTGGGTCCAATCTCATTCCAGCGATCCTGATTGAGTCTGACTTCTACTTCCAGCAAACGGATATCATTTACTTCCAGTAATTTCTTTTGATCTTCCAGAACTCGCTGCTTTTCTTCAAGATTATGCTTTAAATCAAGTTCTTTTAGCTCCTTGTAAATATTAATGTTGTAGAAGAAAAGCTCAACGTATTTGTTGTACTCTGCATTTAGGTCTCTGTAGGCATCATTACTTACTTTCGGCAGGTTTTTCCACGTCTCCATGACCGAGTTGAATCCAGCGAATGATTTACCTATATTCTCTTCGTTCTCAACTATTTGCTTTAAGTCTTCTATAAGTGATTTGGCTTTGGAAACAGTTTCCTTTTCTAGCTTCTCTCTATCTTCTTTGACCTTGTTTAATCTATCCTTGAACTTTTTAGCGAGCTCTTCGAATTTTTTATCTAACTCATCTTTTTCCTTATCGTCATCGGAGTCAGGTTTAGGAGAATCGTTCGTTTCAGCTTGATTTTCGGAAGCTTCTTCTCCATCCTTTTTATCGGTTTCATTGCTCTCTTTTCCATCGTCGCTTTCAGAATCATCTTTCTTTTCCGCCACAGTTTCACTATCGTCATCAGAAGCATTTTTTCCAGGCTCGGAATCTTCCTTGCTTTTGGAGTCTTCGTCTTTATTATCAGAATTTACGTGCTCGCCAACATCATTCATAAAAGTTTTGTACTGAGCGCTCAATTCCTTAAACTCTTTTTTTACGCTCTGAACATCATCTTCTTTGAGTAGCTTTTCAAGCTTAGTTAAGATTTCTTCTTTCATTACTGATAGGTTGCTGGCCAGAATTCCTTTTAGAAAAAGAATAATGGTGATTTATTCTGGTGAAAGTTAAAAACACTACGAACCATTGGCAAAATTTATGCACGCTATTTTTTACTCTTAAGCCAGGAGCATAAAAGCGACCGTTTATCGGGCTCTTCAACACTTTTTACAAGACTATTCTAACGCTTTCCGGCTTTAAAAGCTGCGATAGCATTGCGTGTAAACTCGCTCAAAACGAGTTTTCCGCTAAGTGAAGCTCTTTCCATTAGGAGCGAATCCCAGTTTTCTGCTCCTTCCCAAAACACTTTTTTCAAAGATTCCATGGCTTCGGGGTTGCTCTGCGTTAGGGTATAAGTTAGCTCTTCTATGGCGGCATCCATTTCATCAGCATTTTCAGAAATGTGAGTGTAAAGTCCCTTGTCATAAGCCCATTCAGCAGATCTCCAGGATGTGGCATCTATGGTAAGCGCACTCATAGCAGATTTTCCAACTTTTCTTTCTACAGCCGGACCAACAACGAAAGGACCAATCCCTATGGCCAGCTCACTCAATTTTATAGCTGAGTATTTCGTCGCGAAACAGTAGTCAACAGCACTGGCTAAGCCTACACCACCTCCAACAGCCTTTCCCTGAACTCTGCCTATGATAAGCTTCGGACACTTACGCATGGCATTGATTACTCGGGCAAATCCGGAAAAGAACTCCTTTCCTTCTTCAAAATTTGAAACCGCAACCAATTCGTCAAAGCTCGCACCCGCGCAGAAGGCTCTATCGCCGGCTGATTTCAATAATATTGTTTTCACTTCAGAATTCTGCCCAAGGTCTGTTACCGTTTCAGCTAATTTCGATAAGACATCGCCCGGAAGTGAGTTGCTTCTAGGGTGGAAAAATTCTATTGTAGCGAGATTATTTTCAATGCTTTGCTTTACGTAACCTTCTTGTTCTGACATGTTTTTTCTATGATTTTGATTTTCGTCTGCTTCTAATATTCAATACTTCTACCATGAGTGAAAAGAATAGTGCGAAATACACGTATCCTCTCTCAATATGTTTTCCGAGTCCATCCAGTATCAGCACAAAGGCAATCAGAATTAAAAATGAGAGCGCCAGTATCTGAACAGTTGGGTGCCGACTGATAACCCTGCTAATTGCATTCACAAAAGTGAGCATTATGGCCATGGCTATAACGACTGCCACAACCATGATTATTAGTTCATCAACCATTCCTACGGCAGTAAGAATGGAGTCAAAAGAAAAAACCATATCAATAAGAATGATCATTCCCACAACACCCATAAAGGATCGGTTCTTTTTAGGTTTAGCACTTCCCGATTCTGTTTCATCTTCATCGCCTTCAACTTTATTGTGAATTTCAGAGATGGTTTTAATTAACAGGAAAAGACCACCACCTAAAAGTATGAGGTCCCTACCCGAAAAAGGGTGATCGAATAGTCGAAATAGCTCGTCTTCAAAGTGCACGAGCCATGAAATCATAAAAAGAAGGGCCAATCTGAATATGAGTGCCAGAGCTAATCCAACTACTCTGGCTTTTGGCTGCTGTTCTTTAGGTAGTTTTTCGGCAATAATGGATATAAACAGGATGTTGTCTATCCCGAGAATAATTTCAAGTACGGTAAGTGTTCCCAAAGCAACCAAAGACTCTGGCTGCAGCAAGACTTCCCAGTTAATTTGCATTAAGACTGATCTAGTTTTTTAACCATGGTAAGTATGGTAGCAATGGCAACGGTTTCATCAGTCTCATCATAGACTTCAACTAAGAACTTAACGATGCCTTTGGCAATATCATCATCACTTCTTTTTTCTTGATCTACTTTTTGCTTCACCGTAAGCTTAACTCCAATTGTTGCACCGGGATAAACAGGTTTTGTAAATCTGCACTCTTCAATTCCGTAATTCAGTAAAACAGGTCCTTTTTTGGCTTCAACAAATAAGCCGGCCGCTTTAGAAAGAATAAAGTAACCGTGTGCAACTCTTCCTTCAAAAATGGTTCCATCCAGAGAAGTTGCATCTACGTGTGCATAAAAATTGTCTCCACTTACATTGGCAAAATTGGCAATATCAGCTTCTGTAACAGTATGTTTAGCGGTGATATTTGTATCGCCGACTTCGAGCTCTTCGAAATGTTTTCTGAAAAGGTGAATTTCATTTTCATTCTGTTTTCCACCTACCTGATACACATTAGTTATCCTTGATAATGTAGTAGGGGAGCCTTGTACGGATGTGCGCTGTAAGTAGTGCAGCACTCCGCGTTTGCCGCCCATTTCTTCTCCGCCACCGGCTCTGCCTGGTCCACCGTGAACGAGAAGGGGCATGGGTGATCCGTGACCTGTGCTTTCTTTGGCGCAATCTCTGTTAAGAACAAGTATTCTACCGTGATGAGATGCTGCGCCTAAAACAAACTCTCTTGCAACATCATTGTCGTAAGTGGCAATGGAGCAAACCAGAGATCCTTTTCCCATTTTAGACAGTTCAATTGCTTCGTCAAGGGAAGAGTATGGGATGAGCGTGCTTACGGGTCCAAATGCTTCAATTTCATGGGTTCCTTTTTGATTGAGTGGGTCGTTGTTTCTAAGCAGAACAGGTGATAAAAAAGCCCCTTTTTCTGAGTCAGCTCCTTCAAGTTCAATTTTATCCAGATTTCCATAAACCATTTCTGAATAGTTGAGTAGCTCTTTAATCTTACCCCGAACTTCTTCCACTTGCTCCTTTCCAGCCAAAGCGCCCATTCTTACACCTTCCAGTCGCGGATCGCCTATGGTGGTTTTAGCAAGTCTGTTTGCCAGAGCAATTTGCACATCTTCAATACGGTCTTCGGGCACAATCACCCGGCGTATTGCTGTACACTTCTGCCCACATTTCACAGTCATTTCCCGCTGAACTTCTTTGACAAATAGGTTGAATTCTTCGCTGTCTGGCTCCACATCGGGGCCGAGAATACTGGCATTCAATGAGTCAGCTTCCATATTAAAGGGAACCGATTCATTTAGTATTTGCGGGTTGGATTTCAACATCCTTCCCGTATCAGCTGATCCGGTAAATGTTACCACATCTTGCGACTGAACGTGGTCTAACAAGCCACTACCTGAACCGCAAAGAAGCTGAAGGGCTCCTTCTGGTAGAATACCGCTGCTTGCTATTTCTCTGACCATAGCTTCTGTGAGATAGGAAGTTAATGTAGCGGGCTTAACAACTGCCGGAACTCCTGCCAAAAGGTTCACAGATATTTTTTCAAGCATTCCCCAAATCGGAAAATTAAAGGCATTAATATGTACAGCAACTCCTTCTTTAGGCACCATTATGTGATGACCGATAAAGCTACCACCCTTAGAAAGTGATGCGGCTTCTCCATCTACAAAGTACGTTTCATTCGGAAATTGCTTTCTCAAGCTGCTGTAAGCGAAAAGATTTCCAATTCCTCCGTCTATATCTATCCAACTATCTCCCTTGGTAGCGCCCGTTGCATAACTCAACTCATAGAATTTTTTGCGAATACTATGTAAGTGGAGAGCTAGAGCTTTGAGCATTCTGCCCCTCTCGTGAAAGGTCATTTTTCTCAGTGTCGGCCCACCGACTTCTCTCCCGTACTTAAGAACTTCTTTAAAGTCTATTCCGGCAGTACTTGCACTGGCAATTTCAGAACCTGAAACTGCATCGTACAAAACCTTTCCATCTCCGTCGCCACCGACCCATTTGCCATGTATATAATTTTCGAGTTTCATTTCTTTAAGAGTTTAGCCTCGAAATTAGTCAATAAAGATTACTTGAGAGTCTTAATTGGATGCTTCTGGTCTTCTTCATAAGCAAGGAATACTAGCTCAATCTTTGAATATTGTCAATCAACCTTTTTTGATTCGCTTTTCGCAAAACCCAATTTCAAATCTTTGAAGTCTTTTTTTAAGTCCAATTTCAATTTTCTAAATATTCTGTTTCAATTTTTACTTCCGTTTCAGTAAGGGTTTTATGAACCGGGCACTTGTTTGCAATTTCCAATAATCGCGCTCTTTGATCTGAATCGAGATCTCCTTCTACTTCAAGTTTTCTATAGAATACATCTGCTTTACTTGACTTGGAATCAGGGTTTGCGCTATCTTGAAGGTGCTGCTTCTCGTGAGCCAGGTGAACAGTGACTCTCTCTAAGGGCCATTTTTTGCGATCAGCATAGAGTTTGATCGTCATAGCCGTGCAAGTACCCAAGGCTGAATTGAGCAGCTGGTAGGGGGAGGGCCCCATGTCATTTCCGCCAACATTTTCGGGTTCATCTGCCAACAAGTGGTGGTCTCCGGAAATAACTTCGGTTGTGAAGCTATCGTTTCCAAGTTGGACAACGGTTTGGAGATCAGTTGTTAAATTTTCTTTTTTTGAATGACCCAGATAGCGTTGAGCCCAGGCTGCAACTACTTCTGAAGCGTATTGAGAATCCTTGCGGTTTGTGAGCAAGTGGTCTGCTCCATCAAGCGTGATAAAACTTTTTGGATGAAAAGCTGCCTGGTAGATTTCTGCTGCATTACTTATTTCCACGATCTTGTCTTGTGGAGAATGCATTATTAAAAGCGACTTTTTCAAATTTGAAAGTATGGCACTTGTAGAATTCTCTTCTAAATCATCCAGAAATGCTTTTGAAATTTCGAAAGGCCTTCCACCAATATTTACCGCAGCTCTACCTTTTTTCTGAATTTCTTCAGTTTTAGTATTGAGCAGGTGCTTTACATGTGAAGACTCAAAAGGAGAGCCAATGGTGCACACGGCTTTAACAGAAGCAATACGCGCTGAAGCATGGATAACAGCTGTTCCACCTAATGAATGGCCAATAAGTAAATCTGGAGCGTGATACTCTTTTTCCAAAAATTCAGCAGCACTAACCAAATCATTTATGTTCGCAGTAAAACCAGATTCGCCAAAATCGCCCTCGCTTTGCCCCAGTCCTGTGAAGTCAAATCGCAAAACTGCTATACCTTTTAATGTGAGCTGCCTTGAAATCACCGTGCTCGCCTTAGAGTTTTTTCCACAGGTAAAACAATGTGCAAAAATTGCGTAGTGCTCTGCTTTGTAGCCTACAGGCAGCTCTAAACGGGCGCTGAGCGACAGGCCAGCCTTATTTTTGAATTTTATAGAAACAGTTTTCACGAATGGAGTCTTTAAGTTCTGTTTCGAATATAATCGAAGTCTTTATACTTGTGCTTAAATTGCCCTGGTTTATCTGATAAGAATGAATTTTCGCAAAATTTTAAAATACGCTTTAGCTGTTTTGGTGCTCGTTATTTTGGCAGCATGGGTAGTGCTGCAGAGTCATCAGCCCCAACTCAGAGGAAAAAACAAACTCTCCATTTTACAATCTGAAGTTGAAGTCTTTTACGACGACTACGGAGTACCGCATATTTATGCTAATTCAGCGGAAGATGCTTACAAGGCATTTGGCTACGTGCATGCCCAGGATAGACTATTCCAAATGGAATTGATGAGAAGGGCCGGTTCGGGAAGGCTCTCTGAGATTTTTGGTTCGGAGTTTACAGAAGCGGACATGTTCTTCCGTACATTAGGTACCAACCGCAAGGCTGCTATAGACTCGGCGAGGTTTGAGTCCTTTCCAGAGCCAATGAAGAAAATTGTCTATGCTTACCTGGAAGGGGTAAATGCATACATTAAGAATGGAAAGTTGCCACTTGAGTATACTTTAATAGGCATTGATCCGGAACCGTATACTATTAAAGACATGTATGCCATTGCAGGATACACGGCATACACGTTTGCCTATGCTTTAAGAACCGATCCGATTGTGGAAGTTGTTTATTCAAAACTCGGAAAAGAATACACCCAGGATTTTAACCTGGCCATACCGAGCGACAGTGGATTATTTATGCCGCTTATTGACACTTTAGAGCTGGAACTGGAAATGGAATCTGATATAGATTACAGTACCATTGCAAAAATAAATACGCCTGAAATGCTCGATAATTTACCCATTCCTTTATTACAGGGCAGTAATAGTTGGGTAGTGGGGCCAACAAGAACACTATCAAGCAAGGTTATCATAGCTAATGATACGCACATTAAATACAGTTCGCCTTCAGTATGGTATGAAGCTCACATTGAATACCCTGGCTTTGGTTTTTACGGAAATTATCTGGCTGGTATACCTGTAGCTTTGATCGGGCACAGTAGAAATCACGGGTGGGGAGTGACTATGTTTGAAGATGATGACTCAGATTTTTTTATTGAAGAATTTATCGCCGCTGACAGCAGTCAAACGCGATACCGAGATTCTCTTCAACACCAAGTGATAAAGCACCGAGAGATCATCAAAAGACCAGACTCCGAAGACACATCCATCACAGTATATGAAACAGTTCACGGTACAATTATCAATCAATTTCTTCCAAAAGAGTTTGATGAGCCCGTTTCACTTTACTGGAATTATACACAATTGGATAATCAACTTCTGGAAGCGTTTTACGATATGAATTACGCATCTAACATCCAGGAATTTAAGGGTGGAGTTATGGATATCCAATCGCCGGGGCTGAATGTTTCTTATGGAGATGCTAGTGGCAACATCGCTATGTGGGCTTCCAGTAAGCTTATTAAACGTCCTGAAGGAAGCTATGGGAAACTCTTTCTCAACGGAGCTGATGGTTCAGGAGAATACGATGGCTTTTATAGTTTTGACTACAACCCGTCACTCCAAAATCCACGAGTAGCTTTTTTGGCAACAGCCAATCAATACCACGATAGCATCGAAGGTATTTCCTATCCGGGTTATTATGCACCCAATACAAGACACGAACGGATTAAGAGCAGATTATCGCTGATGACGGCAGCTACCGTTGATTCTATGCAATCAATAAACACAGACGTTGTATCTGCTACAGAAGCTGCAGTTTCAAAAAATATAGCTGAAGTTCTCAGAAATTCTGGTCAGGAATTTAATCCACTGCAGATAGAAGCCTTGGTGCTATTAGAAAATTGGGACGGAAATCATCGCTTGAGAGATCAGGAACCCACAGTTTATTATCGCGTTTTGGGGAATATTCTTGAAAGAACATTTAGAGATGAGTTAAAGGATGAAAAATATAAACAGCTTCTTAAAACCCACTTGATTAAGAGAACTTACCCGGACTTATTCAAAAACCCTTCGTCTGTTTGGTGGGATAATGTAACTACAAAACAGAAAAAGGAGAATAGAACGGCTATTTTCGTAAACTCCTTTGTTCAAGCCGTAAATGATCTGACAGATGAATTTGGATCTAGTCCGAAAGAATGGAGATGGGAAAACATTCATTTTGTTGAACACCCGCATCCTATGGGCGAAGTAGATCTTTTGAGACCTTGGTTTAATGTGGGGCCTTTCCCTGCACCGGGGGGGAATGAGACGATAAATAATGCGGGATTCACCTTTGCTTCTAAGGGAGCTTATACGGCGCATTATGGACCGGCTATGAGAATTGTTGTTGATTTCGCTGATGTAGAAAACGCCGTTTCCATATTACCCACAGGCAATAGCGGAAATGTGATGAGTCCTCATTATAAAGATCAGGCAGAAATGTACATAAATGGAGAAACACGTAAAATGATGATGAACGAAGAGGAGATAAGAAAACTTCCGAATAGACTTCTCCTACAACCCAAAGAGTGAAACTTTTAGGGCTATTTCGGAGTAAAAGGGGGTAAAACTCCTTAAACTTGAAAAAACTACAGCTCATTCTATCGTGGGCATTATTTCCCATTTTATGTCACGCCCAGGTCCTTGTAGATGAAACGTATTCAGCCGAATATCTCGTAAATGAAGTATTGCTCGGTGGCGGGGTGGTGGCTGAGAATATTACGCTAAACGGAATATCTGGAAATCAACTCAATGAGCAAATAGGCTATTTCACTGCCGAAGGTTCGAATATTGGTATTTCTCAGGGTATCATTTTAGCATCAGGTGGAGTGAGTGTAGCAGAAAGTCCGAATGACCTTCCAACTGCACATGTTGCTATCTCTGAAGATGCAGAGTTGGAAAATGAATCTGACCTTGAGCAAATTGTATGGCCGGCAGAGTTAAATGATGTAGCTGTTTTAGAATTTGACTTTACCGCTGAAGGGGATACCCTTCGATTTAAATATGTATTTGCAAGTGAAGAATACAATGAGCATACGTGCTCGCCTTACAACGATGTATTTGGATTTTTTATCTCTGGCCCGGGAATAGACGGAAACCCAAACTATGAGAATAATGCAAAAAACGTAGCTCTTGTTCCAGGTACTAATGTTCCTGTGGCAATAAACACGGTAAATCAAGGATTTGCAGGGGCATATGGTTCTGAGAATGTCTGTAATCTTGCCAGTTCAAATTGGCAAAATAACAGTCAGTATTTTATAGATAATGAAAATAATGGAGATCCTTCGGCACCGCAGTTTGATGGATTCACTGTTCCATTTATTATTGAAATTCCTGTAGAATGTGGGGGCACCTATCACATTAAGCTTGCAATAGCAGATGCTGTTGATGATAAAAATGATAGTGCCGTTTTTATTGAGGCAGGTAGCTTTGAAAGTGAACCGCCGCTCGAAGCATCAGTACAAATAGCTAATCCATCTGCTAATGGAGAAGCGCTGGAAGGTTGTTCACAACTTGAGCTAGACTTGTCTCGACCGGATTCAATAGGTTCTAAAACGATTTATTTAAATGTTCTGGGTTTACAGAATAAGGAAGAAGTAATACCTAACCTACCTGATAGTATACGGTTTAGCCATTTAGACGGTACCAAATCCTTAAGTTTTGATATTGTTCACGATGGCCAATACGAAGGTCTTAGAGAAGTAGAAATTCAATTCTTGCAAACTGAAGTTTGCTCTGCTGATACTACCGTGATAAGCAGATTTTTTGACCTTACTGACTTTGAGAATCTCAACATTTCTGCACCTGATACTTTAATGCTTGACTGCATAGAACCAGCTTTAATTGATATTGATGTTACAGGGGGAAATGCTCCTTATGAAATAGTGTGGACAGACCCGGATATCGAAGGGTTTGATTTTGAATTAAACCCAGTTGAGAACATTGAATTAACGGGAATCGTAAGCGATGGGTGCAATATTCACCAGGAAAATATTTCCATTCAAATTATACGGCAAGAGTATGAGGATTTGCAAGTATTTTTACCTGAAGAAGTAGGTTTCAATTGTGTAGACCCAGTGAGTATCACGCCTATAATTGAAGGCGGTTTTGGAGACTATTCTTATCAGTGGGAACAAGATGGCGTAATAATATCCGAGTCACTTGTGTTTAATGAGGTAGTGGAATCACCTGGCAATCTCACCTTTAGCGTTGAAGATAGATGCGCTCCTTCCGCTTCAGCCAATATTCAGTTAAACAGTCTGATTAATCCTATACAGGTTAGTCTTGATGATGACACCACGGGTAATTGCACGGAGCTTATGACCATAATTCCCAATGTATCGGGAGGTTTTGGAGAATTAACTTTTCTATGGAAAAAGAATGGGAATGAAATCAGTTCAAATTCCACTTTCGCATTTACACCTTCAGAAACTACTCTGTTAGAACTGACAGTTAAAGATCAATGTGAACAGGAAGCATCAGATGAACAGATTGTTTATTTGTACAATGAACCATTGCGAACAGATTTACCTTCTGATACGGCCATTTGTATGGGAGAAAGAATAAGGATGCATCCCGAGCCATATGGGGGCTACGGAGATTATTCTATTTCCTGGAATGGGCAAGAAATTGAAGAACTTTCAATTATTCCGGATAGAAATGAAACGCATGTGGTTAAAATTGAAGACGAATGTGGTACTATCACAGAGCACCCGATAGAAATAAGGGTAGAACACGTAAATGCTGATTTTGAATTTCTGTATTCAGATCCCTTTAATACCCTCGTGAATCATTCTACTTCTCACTGTCAGTATCAGTGGCAGTTTCCGGACGGATCATACTCTGAAGAATATGAACCCATTTTAAGTGAAGACTTATTAAGACAGGGGCAAACCGTGCTTTTCGTCATTAACGAACTTGGATGTTTTGACGAAATATCAAAACCTTTCAGGCCACCTTTTTCTGTATATCTTCCTACTGCCTTTACTCCTGACGGGGATGGTCTGAATGATGTTTTTAAAGCTGAAACCGAGTACGTAGCTTCATTCGAATTAAGCATTTACGATCGCTGGGGAAACCTCGTATTTCAATCGAATGATGTTGATTCGGGCTGGAACGGAGATACGAGTGATGGCAGACTAACTTCTGGAGAAAATATTATATACAATTACATATACAAAGCCGTTTCCTGGAACGGGGATGTAAAGCAGGGAAGGGGAGTAGTTACCTTATTGAGGTGATACCAAATTTGCAGCTTCTTTCCCGAGTTGGGCTCCAATAGCTATTCCCATTCCACCGAGTCTTACCGCACAAAGTACATTGGGCATGACTTCTTTTAGAATAACTTCTTTTGATTTACCCATACCCATAATACCACTCCAGCTCATCTCTATTTCTAAATCTCGATCCGGCAAAATAACTGTTCTTAGAATTTTCTCAAGATAATCTTGAATCTCTGAGGTTGTACCAAAATCATCTGTAGTTTCAGATTCTTTGTTGATGTGTCTGCCACCACCAAACAGTATTCGGTCATCTATATGCCTGAAATAATTGTAGCCCTTATGGTGGTGAAATGCGCCTTTTGGTTGAAGGTTCTTTATCGGTTTACTCAATAGTACCTGGGCTCTGCAAGGCGAAACGTCCAAATCTTGAAGTAAAGAACGAGCAAAACCATTCGTTGCAACTACCGTTTTGTTACAAGTTGCTTTACCCATCTGGGTTTCTATTTCAACCAATTCTGTACCTGAATTCTGAATATTCTTCACTTCCACTCCATTCCAAATCTCAATTTCAAGACTTTTAGCTAAATTGAGAAGGTTTTTCATCATGAGCCCGGTATCAATTACTCCTTCTTCTCTATTGATGATCATGTGGTCAACATCCGCAAAACCAAACTCTTCAACGCGATGGCTGGAGTCCCAAAAAGCTTGTTTTCCAATGACTTCAACTAATTCTGCGTTGATGTAGCTCAAGCTGCCCAGGCATTGCTCATAGCTTTCAGCTTCACTCTTCATAAATATCTCAAAACCCCCACAGGCTTCGTAGCCCATATGATCGTCTCCGAGTAAGTGTCTTAATTCATGGAGTCCTTTATATCTGCGTTGTATTAAATCAAAAACCGATTTTTCTGACTGGTTCTCTAAATCATCGAGAATTTCACTAACACTTCCAAAGCAAGCAAAACCAGCGTTTTTTGTGCTTGCCCCGGTCGGTAAAACGCCTTTTTCAAACACGGCAATTTTGGCATTTTTATTTCGTTTTTTAATATTGATGGCCGTTGCCAGCCCTGTTATGCCGCTTCCGATGATAATAAAATCCCAAAAGCCCCAAAAATGCTTGCGCTCCCAGTAACTAAAGGTCTTCATTTAACGTTATAATTTATTAGAAATTCTAAATCAAAAGAACGAGATTTTTCTGCGATATTTGCCAAAATGAGTGAATTCCTGTTCCAAATGCTTTCAAAAAGAATAGCCAAGGCTTTTGCTTTGTGTCTACTTGTATTCATAAGTGGACAGTTGTACAGTCAGGATGACCTCAATATTCACGGTGTCATATCAGATGCTATGACTTCATCCAAATTGAGCGATGTTACCGTGAAGGTACTTAAAGATGGTTCCAATTTCGACTCCTACACTACCCGGGCAAATGGTAAATATGAATTCTATCTGGATATCGGCTCACACTACGAGCTAAAATTCTCCAAAGATGGATTTGTTCAGCGATCCATAGTCATAGACTCAAGAAATGTTCCTGACGATGTAGTAGGCGCAGGTATTATCATGCCGACTGACATGAGTATGTACGAAATTACTCCTGCCATGGAAGGCGAAGATCTATCTGTTTTTGAAGAGCCCATTGGTAAGGCAAGTTACAATGAGTCAGAACAAGATCTATCATGGGACTTTCAATATACCAACCAGGTAAAAGGTGAAATTTTCGCCTTAATGCGCGATGTGGAAAAGAAGCAAAAAGAGCTTGATAAAGAAGCAAGTGATGCGGAAAAGGCAAAAGAAGAACTTGAAGAGAAGTTTGCTCAATTTGTAAAAGACGGAGATTCCGCATTAAAAAAGGAAGATTATGAAGACGCTGTTCTGAACTACCGTGCAGCTCTTGAATTGAAGCCTGATGATATGGCTGTTCAGGCCAAGTTAGGTGATGCGGAAACTAAGCTAAATGCTTTGGCAGCAGAACGAGAATTGAGTGAGAGCTACAACGCTGCTCTCGATGCCGGAGATGGATTTATGAGAACCGAAGAGTTTGACAAAGCTATAGAACAATACCAATTAGCTCTGGAACTTAAGCCCGGTGAAGAATATCCTACTTCACAGATAGACGAAGCAAACAGAATTCTGGAAGAGAGAGCTGAAGAAATGGCCTTGCAGGAGCAGTTCAATGAAATAATGGCTCGCGCAGATCAGCAGGTATCAGAAGAAAAATGGACGGAAGCGGTAGCATCTTATCAAGAAGCCTTAACGGTATTACCGGATAACAGAGAAGCGCAGAATAAGCTGGAAGCCGCTCAAGAATCGCTTCAAAACCAGCAGCAAATGGCTGAGAAGCAGGCTCAATATGAAGATGCTATAGCAAAAGCCGACGTCTCATTCGATTCTAAAGATTATCAAACTGCAGAAGGTTTTTACAGAGCAGCGCTTGAAATTTTTCCTGATGAAGAATATCCCCAGACAAGGCTAGATAAATGCATTGAGCTTATTCAGCAAGCAGAACAAGCAGCAGAAGCCCAAGAGGAGTTTGATGCGCTCGTAAAAGAAGGTGATGATGCTGTGGCTCAAACGAAATACGCTTTAGCCGTGGAAAGTTACCAGGCTGCACTGGAACTTATTCCGGGTAATTCAGATGCCGAATCAAAGCTTGAAAATGCCCAAAGTCTACTTGCTGAAAAAGAAGCTGCTGCTCAAGTTGAAGAACAGTATAACGAGCTTATAGATAATGCAGATCAATTGTTCAGTGACGAATCATACGAAGAAGCTAAAGCAAAATACCAGCAGGCGAAAGAATTAGTTCCTGAAGAAACATATCCGCTCGATCAAATTGCCATCATAGATCAAAAGTTGAATGATTTGGCAGAGCAGCAAGCAGCAGAAGAGACCTATCTAAATGCTATGGAAGCGGGAAATACTGCTCTTTCTGAAAAGCAATACGCTGAAGCAATAGGTCAGTTTGAATCGGCCTTGAATGCAAAACCGGAAGACAAAGATGCAACAGATGCACTGAAGGAAGCCCAGACTTTGTTTAATGAATTTCAAGCTAACCAGGAAATAGAAGAGCAATACAACGCGCTCATTAGTTCTGGTGATGAAAAAATGGCAAATGAGAAACTTCAAGCCGCTATTGCTGATTATCAAGCCGCACTTGAAGTGAAACCCAAAGAATCTTATCCCACTGACCAAATAGCACTCATTGAACAAATGGTTGCAGAGCGTCAGGCCGAAGAAGCAGAACAAGAGCGTCTTGCAGCGCTAGAAGCTGAGTATAATTCTTTTATGGAACAGGGGAATGAAAAGATGGATGCGGCTGAATACAGTTTAGCTGTAGAGCAATTTGAACTCGCCTTAGGTGTAAAACCCGAAGATGAAACGGCAGTAGCTAAAATTGAAGAGGCTCAATCTATGCTTTCCGAAGCTGAAAAAGAAGCAGAATTAAATAGAAAATACAATGATTTTATAGCTCAGGCAGATGAAAGCTACGAGTCAAAAAATTGGGAAGATGCTAAAAGTAAATATCAATCGGCAAGTGAACTAAAGCCTGACGAAAACTACCCCTTAGATCAGATTTCCCTAATTGATGAGCAGATAGCAGCCGCTGAGCAAGCTCAGCTTGAACAACAACAAGAAGAACTTGAATCTCAAGTCCGACAACTGGTTACGGAAGGAGACCGATTGGTCTCAGAAAAGTCTTATGTGGATGGAGTAGATAAGTATGAGGAAGCTTTGGCCCTCATGCCGGAAAGGCAGGACATCCAGGAAAAAATTGATAAGGCCACCGAAGCGTATTTAGCCTTTCAGGAAGAATCGGCTTTAGATGATGCATACATCAGCGAAATAACTGAAGGCGACAAACAATTTGAAAGTGAGAATTGGCAAAGAGCTAAAGCTTCGTATGAAAGTGCGCTGGAAATTAAACCAGATGAAGCCTATCCTTCAAACCAAATTGGAATCATTGATGAGAAATTAGCCGATATAAAGAAGGCTGAAGAAGCGGAGAGAGAAGCAGAAATCCAGGCTGAGTTTAATCAGCTCATTGAAGACGGCGATAAAAAATTCCAAAAGCAAAAATACGACAAGGCGCTGGAAGAATACGAAAATGCTTTAGCGCTTATTCCAGGAAGTGAGTTGGCATTGGATAAAATATCCGAGGTAAATAAGGCTCTGGGTGCAATTAGCGAGGCAGAAGAAAAAAGAAATGAGTACGAATCTCTCATCGAAAAAGGAGAAGATCTTTTTGATTCTGAAGATTGGGAAATGGCTAAATTGAAATTCCTGGATGCGAGTGAGCTTTTCCCCGAAGAAAATTACCCCGTGAAAAAGATTGCAGAAATTGACCTGCTCATTGAGAAGGAGAAATTGAAGGACCAGGAAGCTGCCCAGGCCGAACTCGAAGAAGAGTATAGAAATGCTCTACGAGAAGCAGACGAAAGTATGGCAGCCCTGGAATATCAGGAAGCTGTAGCTAAGTATGAGTCTGCTTTAGAAATAAAACCAGAAGAAATATACCCCAAAAGTCAGATCGAGCGAATTGATCTGCTCATTAAAGAAGAAGAGGAAGCCCAAAGAAGAAAAGAGCGACAGAAAGAACTGGAACGAGAAGCAGCGCTGAAGAGAAAAAACAGACAAGAGAATCAGGTAGTGAATACCAACTCAGAAGATCAGGCAGAACAGTTTATGAGAGAAGCCAGAGAAGCTCAGGAAAAGGAGAGATACGAACGAATAAAAAAAATAAAGGAGCAGTATAAATCGCAAAAATCAGAGTACCAGGATATCTCTGCATCTTCCCGCACGTCTAATTATGAAGATTTAAAAAGATTCAAAGCCTCACCGAACGAGCAATTTGCTGCAGCAGCTGAATCAAAAGAAAAACAAAGAGATCAAGCAAGTAGAAGCAGAGAGTCCTTAGAAGCAACTGAGAGTGAAAGATCAGAAATGGAGAATGCTCAAAGAGAAGTTGCTTATGAGCAAATAAAAGCGGTTCAGGAAGCGCACGAATCTAAGTTATCAGAAATGGATGAGATTCATTCCGCAAAGGTCAGAAAAGCACAAGATCAGAATAAAGAACAGTTAGAGGAGATGGAAGCTTGGGCAAAAAAGAGTAAAGATCAAAAATTAGAAAACAGCGAAAAAATTCAAGCAGAAGCCCAAAAAGTTTACACGGCCAATGCTGAAGCGGATAAACTTCGCAAGGAGCGAGCGGAGCAAATTAAATCAGACGAAGATTCATTTAAAAGCTACCAGCAGGAGCTCAGCAAAAAGAACCTGGAAGATATCAAGGAGAAATCGCAAAAGAATGAAGAGTTTAAGGAGCGATATGAATCAGATCAGCAATCTAGAAATCTTGAAAAGGTAGAGTCAGGACAACAAAGAATAGAGCAGAATAAAAATGCTTACTATTCTTCTTTGGATGACAGAAGGCGCATGGCAGACGAAAAAAGAGAAAGAAATGCCGATGAGCTTAAAAATTTGAAAAGTAGTGAACCCAAGACCTACGATGAGTATTTTAGAACGGAGTTGGCGGAAAACTATCCGCAAGGAGTTACAGAAGAAAGTTCTACCCTGGGCAATAAAGTAATTATTACCCGAATAGTAGTAAAGGGCAATAAAGGAGATGAGTATAAAAAGGTACTGGATAAAGCTGGCAACTATTACTTTAAAAATGGTCAATCAATCTCAGAGAATACCTGGCAGCGCGAAACAATAGATGCGTTTAATAAAGGCAGAGATTAAATGGATTCAGAATTAAAGCGCGGAACAGTAAAGTTCTACATAGATGAAAAGCTTTACGGCTACCTGGTAGATGAAGAATCAGGAGAAGAGATTTATATACCCGTTGCCGGACTAATAGATGAGATCAGAAAAAATGATAAGGTTTCCTATCGCTTATCTAATGGTCAAAAAGGCCAAGAAGCAATTGAT
>JGI12048J13642_10708022_pt1 | contig 18104 bp, 16 predicted proteins | sample ElkSlonscriptome_16_FD_13642 | JGI IMG/M metagenome (IMG submission 13642)
CCACCTCGTGGTCCTTTCTGCGGCGTTCTGGTCGGATAACATTGATTCTTTCGGTCATGGTTGTTTCTGCCGTCTCAATTCTGATTTTTCTCTCTGCGCTTTCAGTCGGTGTCAATGACGCCATGCTTCGCAACACTGTTGGTCTGTTTTCCGGACACGTCACTGGCATGGTTACAGATGAAACCGTAAGGCCCCTGGATTTGAAAGTAGCCGGGGTGGATGCAGTTCTCAAAAGACGTTTCATCCAGGGAACGGTGGGTGCGGGAAGCACCATCCGTCCATTGACACTCTGCCTCCTGGCCCCGGAACGGGAAAAGAAGGTTACATCTTTTCATCAGGCGATTGTCGAAGGGAAATATCCACGGAAAGGCAGGTCGCAGATACTGTTGAGCAAAAGTCTTGCCGGTGAATTGGCTGTCGATGCAGGCGATAGACTGCTGTTTTATCCGGGTAGCGGCCCCACATACCTTGAGCTTGAGGTCTCCGGGCTATATCACACGTCGAACCCGCAGCTTGACTGGAAGACCGCCTTTTCCACTCTCGATCTGTTGCCGGCTCTGGAGCTGCCATGGACTGCTGCCATATTTTTGTCGCCTCAATCGTCCACCGCTTCGGCCCTTGGCATCCTCCAGCGCCAATTTGGACAGCAGGCCAGTTTCCAGTCCTGGGAGATGACAAGGCCTGATCTCAAACAGCTCATCGACCTGGAATATATTTCTATGGGGATCGTTATTTTTCTGGTGTTCAGCGTTGTTGCCATAGGTATTGCCTGCTCCTTCATTATTTTCATCATCAGAAACATTCGTGAATATGGAATCATAAAGTCGATGGGAGCAACACACGTCGAACTGTCTTTCTTCGTTATACTTCAAGTGCTCATGATGAATACTCTTGCCTGTGGTGCGGGCGTGATTCTTGGAGTGGTGGCGGTCGAATCCGTGTCGATGCTCGGCGGAATTGACATCTCTGCGTTTACCTCCCACAATCAGTATTTTTCCGTATCGGCTATAATACTACCGAGGCTTACCCTGTTTTCACTGTTCACCCCACCTCTGACGGCTCTTTTTTTCAGCATGATTGCGGCGCTATGGCCTGCTGCTCTCATTGTCAGGTGGCGTTCGGCAGAAATTTTGAGATCCATATGATATCATGATTACCATTGCAGGCGTCTCGAAAAAATATTTTTCGGGCAGAGGTGAACTGACAGCTTTGCGGGATATTTCCTTTTCTATCAGAGCTCAAGAGTTTACGGCGTTGGTAGGAAAATCAGGATCGGGGAAATCTACCGTGCTTAACTGCATAGGGGGACTTGAGAAACCCGATGCAGGGCTTATTCAGTGTGGCGATATTAATGTCGGCGCACTCGGTAGCCGTGCTTTAAGCAAATTCCAGCGCTATCAGCTGGGGTTTATTTTCCAGCGGGGAAATCTGCTCTCATATCTGACGGTGGCCGAAAATATTGGGTTTCCACTTTTTCTCAATGGCTATGCCGGGAGGAGGCGACAAAAACGAATAGACTGGTTGTTGGAGCGTATCGACCTGGGATCTGCAGCCAGAGCGCTTCCCCATGAACTCTCAGGAGGGGAGGTGCAGCGTGTGGCCGTAGCCAGAGCCATCGCTCATTTCCCAAAAGTGCTGCTCGCCGACGAACCCACAGCCAGCCTTGATACGAGTACCGGAAAAATGATAGTGGATCTGATGCACAGTCTGGCAATTGAAACCGATTGCACCATTCTCATGGCAACCCATGATCCGGAGGTAACCGACAGGGTTGACTCATTCATTTGTCTTAGAGACGGAAGGGTAACGGGAGAGTACAATGAATAAAAAGTACACAATGGCGATTATTCTTGGTGTCGTCATAGGCATAAGCGGCTGCGGGTATGGATATTATCTCGGATTTCATGGACCATCAATCAAAAGTTTTCCCGATATCCATGAGGGAATAACAGAGGATAGCGACTGTCTGGGGTGCCACGGTCCGGAGGACGGCAGCGATGATGCACCGAAGACAACTCATCCTGCTTTTACCGGATGTCTCGACTGTCATAATGACAGCCCGTCCTAGGAGAGGATGGTAACTGCCGGGGAAATACCCCATGAGTTTCAGCCACTCTCATACTGGTATCTCGTAAGATGAGCACCTCCGCCGTTTAACCGCATATATCGTCGAGAGGAAAAGGATGAAGCATGTTTGTACTGTCTTGACATCGGCCTTGAAGGTAATCGTTCTCCTGGCCTTGGTCACTATGAGCGGTTGCCACGAAAATGGCTGGCACAATGCCCGCCGTGATTCAGCCGGCATCGCGCCGGTCCCTCAGAGCACTCCGGAGGCAGTACTGCAGGTCTACGGTGCCGATGCCTGGGGCTGGCGCGGTTGGTTCGCCATTCACACCTGGATTGCCGTCAAACCGGCACATGCATCAGCCTATACCGTTCTTGATGTTACCGGCTGGCGCGGTAGAGGCGGTGGCTCGGTGGTGCGCATCCGGCAGGATATTCCCGATCGCTATTGGTATGGCGCCAAGCCCAGACTCATTAGCGAGCAGAGGGGAGAAGGCGTTGATGAACTCATCGCAGACGTCCTCAAGGCGGCCGAAAACTATCCCTGGAAGAAGACCTACAAAGGGTTTCCCGGCCCCAACAGCAATACCTTTGTCGCCTGGATCGGCAGGGAAGTGCCACGGCTGAACATCGAACTGCCGTTTTCCGCCATCGGCAAAGGCTACGACGAAGAATAGGGTGCCGAAAGCAACGGGAGTACAATTTCGAAAGTCCTGCACAGTTGCAAGTTGATCACCGCCCCCGAAATCGAGACAAACATCGATGCCAAAATAGACATGCCACCGCGAGAAACCCATAAAGAAGATGGAAAGAGCAACTTCTGGATGAGTATGTGCAAAATTACTATGCTCCCGAATCCGGTGCATCCCTTGGTATCATGATACAGCCTCTGGGACGATGTACCTGCCACGATGTCAATTCGGGAGCTCCAGCCGCTACAGATGATTACCGGCATAGTGGGATGAACTCATTGCAGGTCAACGGCCACAACGTCGCCGGTCATGGCAGGCATGGTCATGTCGGCGCTAACCAGCTCAAACATCTCCGGAATCCGGCAATGGATATGCATGCACGACCTATGGTGAAATGGTGAGAGCAAGGGAGTTTTTTTATCTTAAAGCAATTGGTGTACCTCCCGACAGCGGCAAACTGATTGAATTTGTGACAAAAGGCGGATATGATGGGCCGGTTGGTGACGAAGTGGAAAGGATTTGAGATAAAGTAATTGCGATAAAGTAGGGTTGGGCCTCATGATCCTTGCCTGTCGACCGCATTGTGTCAAGGTGGTCTGTTATATAGACGCGTCTTGAAACGACCCATTCTATGAAGAACCATTGCACATTAGCGTTTGTTCTCAAGATATAAACTCTGAAGAATCACCATAATCACAGAAGGACGTTTTCTATGAAAGGTATACCTCTGAAGTTTTTGTGTTTCCTCCTTTTTCCTCTTCTTGTCTCTGCCATGCCGGCGACGGCCGGGCAAAAAACAGATTATGGCAGCACGTCAGTTGAAGAAGGTGTGGTCCTCAGGGTTGGCAAAGTAACATCACAGCCCCGCAAGCATTTCTTACGCTTTACAGGGCTGGCTGATTTTCTCGCTGACAATCTGTCGGACCTTGGGGTGGCCGATGTCGAGGTCATGTTCGCCAAAAGCAATCAGGAAATGCTGGAGATGCTCAACTCCGGCAGAATTGATTTTATTTCCGAAACCATGTTCTCGTCCATGTTCTATGTGGAAGAAGCCGGCGTGGAGGTACTTCTGCGGGAGTGGCGCAACAATGTTCCCGAGTACCACACGGTTTTTTTCGCCAGAAACGACAGCAACATCACTTCTCTCTCCGATCTGCAGGGCAGGATTCTGGCCTTTGAAGATCCCGGTTCCACTTCAGCCTACTTTCTTCCCAGGACCATTCTCGTGCGCGAGGGTTTTCGTCTTGTCGAGATGGCATGGCCCGGTCCTGAGACGGTCATGGGCCCTGACAAGGGAGTTGGTTACGTCTTTGCCAGGAGCGAAGAAAATATTCCCATCTGGGTTCACGAAAATAGGGTGCAGGCCGGCGTTTTGAGCAATACCGACTGGCTTGATGAAGACCTTTTCCCGCCCAAGATCAAGAAGGATCTTCATATCTTCCACGAGACCGAGCCCGTTCCGAGATCACTCCTTTCAGCACGTAAAGAATTGCCTGAATCCATTCGCAAGAGGGTCAAGCAAAGGCTGCTGGATGAATATGGAGAAAGCCGTGAAGAAGGTGTGGTAACTAAGTTCAGCGATGTGCCCAAATACGATCAGGTTCCTTCTTCTGAGATTCTTCGTTTCCAGGCGCTCTATATGGATTACAAAGCCGGCATGTAACCCTATGCGTATATTTTCCCGCTACTTTCTCTCCATTTTTTTCCTGGTGACCTTGACGCTGTTGCTGGTTGCCGCCGTTCTGTTTCTCAATGCCAGACAGATCATGAACGAAATGGGGACAACCAGCGCTGCGACCATGAATACGGCATTTGCCAGACAGGTCGAGGAGCAGGGCCGCAATCTTGCCGGGGTTATTGCTGAATCTGTGATCACCCCGATCATGCTCAGGGAATACGTGGCCATGCAGGATATTCTTACTGCTGCCAAGGTTCAGCAACAGATAGAATTCGCCTATGTGTATGATGACCTGGGGCGGATCCTTCACGACGGCACTGCCACCATGGTTGAGAGAGGCAAAAGCATCACAGACATCGTTTCCGTGGTCGATCTTTTTCAAACCCAGGTAATCTGGGCCAGGGACAAAAACCTGATGTATTGCCTGGCACCGATCATGATTCAGGATAAAGTGCTGGGTGGTGTGTGCATCGGTATGTCCCTTGGAAACATCAATCAGTCGGTGGCTGGATTGCAAGCAGAGCTGGCTAAAATCCAGCAGTTAGCGATAAGTAAAAATATCAAGGTCTTGTCCGTAGTCGCCTTCATAGTTCTTGTGGTGTCTCTGATCACAACGTTTTTGCTGGCCAGGCATTTGGCCATGCCCATTCGGGAGTTGGCTTCTTTTGTCGGACGAATGGGCCTGAAGGATGATGAGCCCCTCCTTTCAGAGAGCCGCAGTGACGAAGTGGGGATGCTGGCTAGAGAACTCGGCCAGCTGGCCCGGCATCTTCAAGAGACGACAGTCAGCCGCGATCACTTCCGGGGTGTGCTCAATAGTATGCCCGACGGAGTGCTGGTCACCGATGCTGATGGTTTGATAGTCACTCACAACCATTCCGTTTCGGAACTTCTACGGGTTCCCGAAGAGGCACTGATCGGCAAACACATATCCAAGGTACTTCCCCTGAGCCGGTCCGGCGTGAATCTGGAGGGACTCAGGGTCGATACGGCCCAGGTGGGCTTTGAAGTCAGCCTTGACAATGGCAAAAGGAAAATACCTTGTCTTGCTTCGGCTTCCCTTGTTGTTAATAAGTCTGATGAGACTGAAGGCAGTGTTTTTGTTCTCCATGATATAACCGAGCTAAAGGAGTCCGAACGAGTAATTGCCTCTCAAAAAGAGCGGCTTGATGTCACTCTTCGGTCCATCGGTGACGGTGTCATCACCACGGATATTCACGGCAGAGTCGTGCTCATGAACCGCATGGCTGAAAAGATGACGGGATATTCCCAAGACAATGGTCATGGAAAACCGCTCACGGAGGTCTTTAGAATCAAAGGCGAAGAGGGCAGCCGGCCGTACCCTAGCCCCGTGGACGCAGTTTTGACAAATGGCAAAGTGGTTCTCCTGGAGGAAGATACGGTTCTGGAGACCAGGGAAGGCCGGGAATTAAATGTTTCCGACAGTTGTTCCCCCATCCGGGATGAAGACGGTAATATTGTCGGTGCGGTCCTCGTTTTCAGTGATATTACCGAAAAGAAAAAGCTTTTGCAGGAATCTCAAAAGGCGGAAAAACTGGAGGCCCTGGGAATGCTAGCTGGAGGGATCGCTCATGACTTCAACAACATCCTGACGGCAATTCTTGGGAACTTATCATTCTTGCGAATCAAGTATTCCATAGAGCAAGGCGCTCTGGATAAGCTGTCTCTTGCCGAAAAAGCGACTCTGAAGGCCAAGTCCCTGACCCAGCAGCTATTGACTTTCGCCAAAGGCGGCGCGCCCATCACCAAGACCATGCCCATCAAAGATTTGATCACGGAAACGACTCAGTTTTGTCTGCAGGGTTCCCACGTCAAGGCAGAGTTTGATATTTCCGAGTCTCTGTGGCCTGTTATCATAGATACCGGCCAGATCAGTCAGGTCTTGAACAACCTGGTGTTCAACGCCCTCCAGGCCATGCAGGATGGGGGAGTTGTTTTCATCACCGCCCGGAACATGGATGTGGCCTTGAGCAACAAAGTTCATTTGGAACCGGGCAGGTATGTAAGAATAGAGGTGTCTGATCAGGGAGTGGGGATCCCTCAGCACATGCTCCCCAAGATATTCGATCCCTATTTTACAACTAAAGACACCGGCTACGGTCTTGGTCTGGCCACTACCTATTCCATTATCAGCAAGCATAAGGGGCATATTTCTATCGATACGGAAGAAGGCAAGGGCACGACCGCTACATTTTACCTTCCGGCCTCGACAGACCTCCCTGAGCAGAGCTCCGAAGAGGAAGGTGATATTGCCGCCGCAGGGGGCAATGGCAATATTCTGCTCATGGATGATGACCCCCTGGTACGGGATATCACGACAGAATTTCTCAGTTTTCTCGGATACACAACCACTTCGGTCGAAGATGGTCGAGAGGCCATAGAGCTCTATAAAACAGCAAGGCAGGACGGCAATCCATTCGATGCGGTGATTATGGATCTGACCATACCCGGAGGCATGGGAGGCAAGGAAGCCATCAAGGAACTGATAGCCATTGACCCTCAGGTCAAGGCAATAGTGGCCAGCGGTTACTCCAATGACCCAATAATGGCTCAGTACGAAAAATACGGATTCAAGGGTATGATCGTCAAACCTTATAAAATAGAAAGTATGCAGGAACTTTTGCGCAGAGTTCTGACAAATGGCAATGTCCGTCAAAACGGAGACAACACTGCAGACAGCAAAGAGACAGGAACCGGGGGTGAGCGCGCGAGCATATGATCACCGGCTCGATCTTGAATCTGATTACCCTTGAAACTCAGCCTAGCCAGTTATGGGGAGACAGGAGGTTCTTTTCACCGGCGTCTCATCCGAGCGATGTCGCTTGCGGCCTCCGCCCACGTGACACTGAAACCAGCGCATACAGTAAAAGGAGCAGACCGCAGACCATCACCATCAGCCCGCTTCCCCGGGAAGAGCCGGTGCCGATCAGTCTTCCGAGGCTATTTGAAAATCGGCCGGCGTCCGTCAAGAGCGGGTTGACCAGATGGTCGGCTAGAAGGCCGGCGATGCCGAACGCCATCACCATGCCGGTCTGGGTAATGAGGGAAATAAGAGACCAGGCGCGCCCCTGCATGTCGTCTTCAATGCTTTGACGAAACGACACTTCCAGGGTGGCGTTGACGAAAGGCAGGGTGAAGAAGAAACAGAACGCGGCGCAGGTAATTACGACGGCATTCGGGCTTGCGCCGATGAGGATGTAGAAAAAACCCGCCGCGACCAGTGAGAACGAGAGCACCCGTCCCTGTTCACCGGTCGTGCTCGACATGCCAATCAAAAAGCTGCCGATCAGCATTCCGGAAGCGGATATGGATTGGACGGCGCCCAGTGTGCCGCTGTCCGAAACCGAGAGCACCATAGGAACGAAAACCGACTGGAGAATGCCCACCAGAAAGGTGATCGCCGTGGTGATGTGCAATAAGTGCAGTACTCGTTGATTGTCCGCTATGTAGCGGATGCCGTCGGTGAAGTCTTTCCAGAAATCCACCGGTTTTTTTCCCCCTCCCTGCCGGACAATTCGTTCCCGAATCACCAGTACCGACAGCGCGGCCAGTGCGAAGGTCGCCATATCGACCACAAGGACCGCCGACAGACTGAACCGGGAAAGCAGGAAAGCGGCAAGGATCGGTCCAAGCAGGTATTGAGAGGCTTCGGCGAGTTGCACAAATCCGCTTGCTTTGGCGTAGGCCTTTTCGTCAAGAATATCGGTGATTGAGGCCTTGAATGCGGGCGACTGGAGCGCGGCAAACAGTGAACTGATGGCGGCACCGAGGTAGATTGGCCAGCAGGCGTCCGGGGTAAGCATCAACATGCCAAGAACGAAGCCAATTCCCAGGGAGGACCCTAAGTCACCGGTTGCCATCATCAGTCTTCTGTCTTTTCGGTCGGCGATAACGCCGCCCACCGGTGCGAGCAGCACCGAAGGCAAAAATGCCGCCATCAGCAGAAATGAATAGGCGGATGTGGCCCCCGTTGTCTGAAGAAGATGGACACCAAGGGCGAATGCGCTGATGCCGCTGCCGATCTTGGACAGGAGCTGACCTGACCAGATGACGAGAAACAGGGAAAAAGATTTCCGTGACGGTTCCATCAGTTCTCCTCGACCAGAATGGGCATTTTTGAAAAAAACAGCTCCTTTTCCATGACGATGATTACGGCTGCCACCAGTAAAAGAACGACGGTCTGTATGCACTTGGTCAGCGACGATATTTCCAACGCCTCCTGCGACATGTTGATGATGAAATGAAAGGCGATGGCCGCCAGCACGCTTTTCCCGTTTTTGATGCAGATCCAGCTGATGATGATACCCATGGGAATGATGCTGACAAAGAAATTGACACAGAACCAGATATTTTCATGTAAGATCTGATACTGGTAAGAATCCTTCACGAAAATCAGCGGAAAGTGCCAGCTGGACCAGAGCAGGCTGAACACCAGTGAAGCGATAAAGAAGTTGTAGCGGCTTTGCAAACTGTCAAAGGCATATCCTCGCCATCCTAGCTCTTCAAAGGCTGCAGCCAGCACGAGGACCGACAGCGCCGGGATGAACCCGAAGGAAAAGGAGAAGCCTGGGGAAAATTCAAATTGCGACAGCGATTCGCCGAAGAGAAGCGAGATGACAATGGATGTCACCACCGACATCGGCATAATGAAAATGAACGCCGGCAGCGATGTTGGTCGGATGCGCCTGGGGTCGATCAGCCGGTTGATGAAGTCGTTTCGTAAATCTGTAGATCCGGATTTCAAGATCATGACAATGGAGATGAGAAACGGCGCAATCAGGCCAGCCAGCAGGAACAACATGTGTGACCCGTTTGCATCCTCTTGGAAACTCATGCACGCGCCGACAAACCAAAAAAAGAATGTCACTGAGAAGGTGATGAAGAAGTACTGAAGCGGTTTATATCTATAGCGTGAAATCATTTATGCCTCCGTTATTGAATGACCGCCAGGAATCCTGGTGATGAGTCTAGAACCGACAGCCGACACCGGCGCCGAGGATGAGGGCGTTACCCTCGAAAATTGTGATATCGGCGACGGTCTTCGTGTATGCCGCAATGCCGAACAGGTAAGAATTTTCAAGCCCGAACGGTGCGGCGTAGGAAACCGTCTCGGAAAGGGTAAATGCTGCTTCCTCTCTCTTTTCATTGACCACCGGATGGATTTCGTCGAACTCCCTGGCGACCAGTTCAAGGCCGGTGGCGAAAGAAAATCTGTCCCATTCCAGCATATGGTTCAGTTCCGCAGCATAACCGTGGCCTGAATTGGCTACGCCGTCCCGATCGATCAGAATATAGCTGATACCACTACTCAGGACACCGCCGGGTCCCAGGTTCCATGGGTAGCGGATACCCAGGATGGTATCGGTGCCGTCGCGGCGCAGGTCCGGCACGATGTCTCCGATTTGATCATGGTCGATCTCGATCTCCATCCGCTTGGTAAAGATGCGGATGTCGGTATTCAGGACATTGTTCCAGTCCACTCCGTAACCGAAGGATGTGGCACTGGTTTCATCGCGATTCGCTCCGGTCAGATACGGGTTTTCCCACACCTCTTTTTCTTCATAGAGAGCAAAGAGTGAGACCAGGCCCAAGCCGGTCATCATCTGACCGATGGCGACTCGCCACGGATCTTCTATTCCCCCGCCTGCCAACACCACCGTTCCGGTGCTTTGGAAGCCGTAGCCGATTTCACCCTCGATCAGGGGTATTTCTTCGGGCACATCGGAGCTTTTGTATCGGAGAAGATCGCGCTTTTCAGTGTCGTCGAAAACATCCACTCCCGAAGGTTTTGAATCGATTCTAGCGACGCCGATTTGAATATCGCCGAACCAGCCGTCCCCCAGGGTTCTTTCGGCGTGCGCCGTCAAAGGGAAGTTGAAGAGGCAGAACAGTGTGCAAATCACCAGCAGAGCCGGGCCCTTTGAAGACAACGCCGTGGCAACGCAGGGTATGCATAAAAAACCTGACAGTTTGCAGGCGTGGTATGAAGTCATTTGTTGTCTCATGTTTTGTGTGGGCCGCAACCCTGTGTGGTTTTTCTGCTCAGTAAAAGATGCATCGATCATATCGTTCACTGCCACTGCTCTCGTTTCTTACGTCAATAGTGATACTGTTCCCGTGCAAGTGGTCACAATATAGCTATTGACCGACCGTCGGTCAATAATAAAATGCAAGCAGGATCTTTTTTCCTCATTGTGTGTATTGATGAACTCGTAAAACACTGCGAGGGTAGCTGTTTCGTCCTTCTGGGCTTGATTCAGGATCAAGTTTTTATGAAATCGACTTTAGGGTACCTTGAGTGAAAAGGCCATTTTTCAAGGTGGCCTTTAGTAACATGTTTGAAGTATGTGATTGATTTTGAAACTCAGCGCGCCCTTTCTACCACTTCTTTCTGGCCGGATTCTTTCCCCTCGGGAGGCTTTACGGCACAGCGGCGCCGCTGAACGTGGAGCAGCAGCCAGGCGAGAAGGCCATACAGAAGAACGCAGAGCCACATCTGGTACCAATGTGTCTGGAGTGAGGAGAACTCCCCACCCATTTGGTTGAGGCCAAGAAACATTTTTGTGGCGGGCACAACAGGGATGAATTGAGCCAGGTCTCTCAGCAGGGCAGGGATTGCCTCTGGAGGCCAGATAAACCCGGATGTAAAAACAAGGGGCATGGAGCTCAACAGGACCAGCAGAGTGGCAAGCTCACGACGCGGCAAGATCAGCCCAAGGCAGATACCGAGAAAAGCGGCGCCGAGCAGAAAGGGCAGTATTACCAGATTGAGTTCGGCAAAACCGGCATGCCGAGCAATGTTATAAAACGAAAAGCTGAAGCCAAAATAGTACATACAGAGAAGCCAATAGACCAGGACGAAAATGCTGCTTCGGGCCACCAGAAGCTGTAGAGGCGCAGCATCACGCCAGTAGCCGGGCGCTCCTTCGGCATTCTTTTCATTCTGGCCTCCGCCAAGAATTCCCGCAGCGATGATAAGTGTCTGGTGCAGAATCAATATGAAGACCGCGGGAATAACATAATTAACATAACCGCCGGTCGGGTTGAAAACCGATCTGAGATTCAGGTGCATGGCGGTATACTGCTGCTTTGCAAGAGCCAGTGCCTGGCCGGATCCGATCATTTTTTTAATCTTCACCTGGGCGGCGAGGGTTTCTCCTGCTGCAGCCAGGCCCTGCAATACCGTACCATATATGAGAAAATAGCTGGCATCTCCTCCATAGGAAAGTGTCGGCTGGCGACCAAGCAGCAGGTCCCTGTAAAAATGTTCCGGAATAACCAAAAGCCCGGCCATTCTCTGTTCAAAAAATATTCTCTGAGCCTCCTCGAGTGAATATGTCCGCGCGGCAATGTGGACCTGCGGAGTAGCATCAACCATCCTCTCCAAACGTCTGCTCAACTGATTTTCATCGAGGTTGGCAACGACGATCCTTTGCTCCCGGGGAATCTGATTGGCATAGGGGAGGGGGTAGAGAAATGAGTAAAAGACCACGCCGCCAAATACTGTGAGGAGAATCGCCGGATTTGTGAAGATAGCCCTCAGTTCACACCGCAGCAGTTCAAAAAAGCTCATGTGTGCGCTCCCCTGGCATCTGGCCACCTCGCCTGAGACTCTGCCTATCTGCCAGAATAAAGGCAAAAAGCAAGGGCAGCACAAACAGGCTCAGATGACCCAACTGGGGAAGCGCCGATGAGGCGGCAACTCCATAGTTCACCTGCGGAAACTGTATTTCTATATAGTGACAGACAGGGATGAAACTCCTCCAGATACGGGCGGGCAAGGTCATGTCGGAAACAGGAAAGGTTACCCCCATAAATGCAAAGGCCGGTGCGACATAGGCCGCCGCCAGACTCAAGCAGCGCGCAGCATCCCGGGTGAGAAGAAAGAAAAGGCAACCCACGCCGACACTGACGCCAGCTGTCAATGCCTGGGCGGCAAAAAGCAACGGCCAGCTACCCCGCATTGGCCAGCCCAGCCAGACATACATAAGCGTGAGGAAAAAGACGCCATGCAGCAAGAATATAAGCGTGAGAACCCCCATTTTCACCGCCAGACTGCTCCAGGGTGAATGGCCAAGCCACAAGCCTATGCCATATCGGCGCTGCGCCAGCGCCATTGAAAGAGTGGTGCTGGCAATTATCAGTATCTGCCAGATAGCGGGCAGAATGGCGGAAACCAGAAATTGAGCATAATTTTTGTTCATATTAAAAAGCGGTGTTATCTGGCTTCCTATGGGCAGTGCCGAAGACAACGCCACGTCAATGACGGGTATTTTCGTCGCCAGATTGTTCACCACCTCTGCTCTGGTAACAAAAGTTCCATGTGCCTGCCGCAGAGCGGAGCTGACAATCTTTTCAATAAGAAGAAACTGACTGTTGACAAAAACGGTAGCCTGGGGTGCCCATCGCCTTACCGTCTCCTCTTCCAGGCCCTCTGGCAGCACAACAAGCGCGTATATTTCACCGGCACGCAAGGCTCTGGTACCGCGTTCAATCGAGATGTAGTCGTTGCTTACGGTAAGAGACGGGGCTGCGTTGTAGTGTCTGGCGAGCGAGCGCGACATTCCGCTTTTATCCAGATCCACTATTCCGATGGGTAGATCGGTGGCTATTCCTTGAGAAAAGAGCCAGTACATTACGGTAAAGAGCAGGGGAGGAACCCAGCTTGCCAGAGAGAGAAGCCAGGGGTCGCGGTAGAGGTCCGTTACTTCACGGCGCAGCAGCTGGCTGAAAGACATCGGAGAGATCACTGTATCAGCACGCTCATGCCGGCTCGCAACCCGGACAGTGGCGATACGGGACGTGCCTCTACCTCGAAACTGCGCATATCAAATCCGGAATCAGCGGTGGTGGCCCGCCATGTTGCAAAGTCCCCCATAACGGCTATATGATCAACCCTGAAGGTATGACTGTCCTGACCGAGCGCAGGAATGACCACCTCAAACTCCTGTCCCTTTTCAAATTCAGACAGCCTGTCTTCCCGTACGTGAAAGACGGCCCAGGCATCGTCCATATCTATTATGGTAACAACGGGAAAGCCCTGGGGGGCAAGCTCGCCACTGCGGAGAAAAACCTGGGCGACCTCACCGCGGTGCCAGCTCGTAATACGGGTGTCGGCGGCATATGCCTCGACTTCGGCAACGGCACCTTCCGCCTTTCGCACATTTCCTGCAGCTGCCAGTTTCTCCTCTTGTCTGGTGCCTTCCTCTGCCATCTGAAACATTTGAAAGGCGGAATCTACGTCGAATCGTGCAGACTGCAGCTTTGCATATGTCTCATCTCGTTGCTGTTCCGGCACAACCCCTTCATTGAAAAGGGTATTGATCCGACGATAGGTTTTCTCCATCAGTTCAAGCTTAGCTTTTGCCTGCTGCCACTGGTCACGCGCTGTTTCAATTTCCTGCTCTCTGGCGCCTTTATCCGCCTTTTGGGCCATCGCTGCGGCGGTCTCTCTGCCAGCCATTGCCTGTTTCAGTCTTGCTTCGACCTCCGGGCTGTGGATGGTAAATATCAGCTGGCCCTTCTCCACCATATCGCCTTTGCGGACAAGAACTTCGTCTACCCGACCAGCCACTTTTGAGCTGATGCTGTAGTGTTCCGCCTCAATCTGTCCCTGCAGTTGAACCTCTTCGGGCTGGTAAGCGTACCAGAAGGTGTAGCAGAGCCAAACCGTCAGGGCAGTTGGTACGGCAATGGCCAGTGAAAGTTTTACAATGCGCATTGATGCTCCCCTTTCCCTTCGTTTTTTTGACAGTTAATGAATGCTTGCGTCCGGTTGCTGATAGCAAAAAGTTTTCCCAGGGCGACAACGGAATTGTATGCGGCGACGGCTCTCTGCGTCTCTATTGAGGCGAGAAAGAGTTCGGCATCCACCACATCGAGAGAGGTTCCCAATCCTTGGTTGAAGGCTTTCATTCTAAGCTGCACCGTTTCCCTGGCCAGCTGTCTGCTGGACTGGAGCCCCTGGTATTCCTCTATCGCCTGATGAGCGTGCCTGTATGTTTTGTCCACCAGAACCGACAGATCACTTTTGGCCTGGTGTTTCATGTGTTCCAGGCGCTCAACAGCACTTTTGGCAGCTAATAGTTTTTCTGACCTGCCAGACCGGTCAAGAAGGGTAAATTTAAGACCGACGCCGACAAACCACTCCGGTGTCAGCTCTGTTGCCAGATTGTCCTCTTCATAGAGGCTGTAGTGGCCCATCAGTGCCACCGAAGGAAGGTATTTTCCCCTTTCGACCGCTGCAAGTCCTTCGGCCTGGTTTCTTTTAGACTCAATGACCTCCAGTGCGGGGTATCGGCTCAGGGTGGCTCGCATAAACTGGTCAATATCCGGCATGGTATCGGCTATAAAAAGGTCGTCGCTGGGGAGGACCGGTTCGGCAGACTTCATCAAGCGGGTTATGGCAACCCGGGCAATTTCAAGATCGCGCTGTGCTTTCTTTCGCTCAACTACGGCCTTGTCGTAGGAGGCTTCAGCCTGCATCCTCTCCACCCTGGCTATCTGTCCCTGCTCTTCGAGATGGAGAGCATGTTCATTATGCTTCTTCAATCTGGCCTCTGCAGCTCTCCGGGTTTCAAGGACTTTGCGGGCCAACACAGTGCCGAAATAATAACGGGTAAGCAATTCGAACTGTTCAAGCCTGTTGAGATCGAAGTCGTGCTTTGCCTCCTCTGTCTGGTCTGCAGCTATTCCCTGTACTGCTGTAATGCGGCCGCCGGTGTAAAGAGGCCAGGAGAGTCCCAGGGAACTGCTGATATTCTTTCTTTCGGCTATAGTAGAGGTTAATCCGGATTGCAGCTGCGCAGAGTTCAAGCCATAGGTGTGGGCGATTCCGGCTGCAATCTGGCCTGCCTGCGCACCTCCTTCCATACTGGCGAAGATGTCCTGTGGGGTGAGTTCAACGGCATCGTCGAGGTACAGATAGGCAGCAGATAACGATACCTCGGGGAAATCCAGATGAGTGGTGCTTTCCTGTTCGTATTCGGCCTGTTGCACCTTGGAACGGGCTGCTTTCAGTGAATCATTTCTGCTCTCGACAAAGTACCAGGCCTCCGCAAAGGAAAAGTGCCTTCCCGTTTCGGCAGCATTACCGGCAGTGGAAAACATAAGGAACATAGAGAAAACGGCGAGAGCTCGGGAAAATTTTCTGTTTTTCATCACAACCATCTTTCCTGTAAAAGAAATAGAGATGTATCTGCCAGTGAATTCTCTTTGGGAGCGCAGAGGTTCCTGATACAAAAACATCGCGTACTGAACGGCTCAAATATTTTTTTGTTCTGAAACGGCACCTGCCACCTGTGAGCTGAGATTGTCTCTGATTGTCACCAGAGGTTGGGTACTTCGTTGTGCTTTGCAGAGAATAAGCGCGCCTTCAATCGAGGCTAAGGCGAAGGTGGCCAGTTCCGAAGCACGTGTTGCCGGAATTCCTTGACCCACAAGAAGATCGATAAAACCGGCGCTCATTTTTGCAAAACCTCTCTTGCAGGCCTGATGTATCTGGTCATTGATGGCCGCAGCCTCCAGGGTAATTGTGGCGATGGGACACCCCAGTGTGAAATTCTCCCGCTCCAGCTCTTCTATGTAAAAATCACAAAATATACGCAAGGCCTCTACCGGGTCCGACTCGGCAAGGGTGATCTCACTGAGAATCTGCGAAACGATTTCAGCAGAGTTCTCCACAGAGCCGGCGGCAAGCTCCGCTTTTCCTTGTGGGAAATGGTAGTATAGTGAACCTTTTGGGATACCACTTTCTCTTAAAATCTGCTGTATCCCAGTGGCATGGAACCCCTGACTCTGGAGCAGGCGGGACATGGCCTGCATCAAGCGTTTTCTGGTTTGTTCCGATTTACCGTAGCTCATTGTAACCCCCCCTTTTGCTTATTAGACCGATCGGTCTATATAGACCATTCGGTCCAGAGCTGTCAATGGTATTTTGGATGAGTTGACGGGAGTTCCCCCGGTCGCTGAGGTATCCTGAATATATCCCCAGCGGGAGTTTTGCAATGCATTGCTAGGCATTCCGTCTTTTAACAGAGGTTGTCGGGCATCAACCTGTTATGCAGATTCAGGGATAACCTGATAACCTGACTTGGACGTATGCCTACGTCCGCATGACCTTACATCATAACGTCCATACTTTGGGTGATTGAGATGGAGTGAAACAAAGTGGCAGTTGATTGCCTGATCGACGATTTTTACCTCACAGGAATAAGGTAAACCTAAAAGCTCTACCAACAAGCAACGGGTTGTCAGGAAGTATATCAAGTTTCGAGATTTTAGTTCAGGATGTACTTGCCAGAGGATATCTCTACTGCAATGGAATTCGCTTGATCTTTCTTTTCCAAGGTTTTATTTTAGGATATGGCTTAAATGTAAAATAAGGGCGAATCATATTTTAGTTTCAAGGTATGATGGATGAAGCGCAAACTTCAAGGCAAATACGTGACTATTTCGACGGTAGGTGAGAAGGCTCAGGCCTTTGTCCCTTCCTCACTTCCGCCGCGTCCGCCTATCGAATGGACGCCGGAGCTGCGCTGCAAATTCGATGAGGCGATGCTGGCGCTCGGGCGATTGGATAGCGTTTCTACGCTACTACCGGACACTTCGCTGTTTCTCTATATGTACGTGCGCAAAGAAGCGGTGCTTTCTTCCATGATTGAGGGAACCCAGTCGTCGTTGTCGGACCTACTGCTGTTCGAGCTGGACCAAGAGTCAGGTGTTCCACTGGAGGATGTACGGGAGGTCAGTAACTATGTCGCCGCCCTCGACCACGGTCTGCGCCTGATGGCGGAGGGCCTGCCGTTATCGATACGGCTTTTTCGAGAAATCCACGGCGTGCTGTTGTCCAAGGGCCGAGGTAACAATCAGGCTCCGGGTGAGTTCAGGCGAAGCCAGAACTGGATTGGCGGTACAAGACCAGGAAACGCTGCCTTTGTTCCACCTCCGGCAGAAGAGGTGCTGGAATGTATGAGCAAGCTGGAACTTTTTCTCTATGACCAGCCGGAATCTACCCCAGTTTTGCTCAAAGCAGCATTGGTCCATGTTCAGTTCGAGACCATCCATCCATTCCTTGATGGTAACGGTCGTCTGGGGCGCTTACTGATCACGCTGCTGTTGTGCGATCAGAAGGTGCTGCGGGATCCAATGCTTTATCTAAGTCTCTATTTCAAGACGAACCGGCAGTATTATTACGAGTTGCTTAATAATGTCCGCCTGACAGGTGACTGGGAAGCTTGGCTCGATTTTTTCGCCGAGGCGGTCATCGTCACCGCCACTCAGGCGGTAGAAACGTCGCAGCAGCTTCTGAACCTTTCAATGCATGACCGCGACAAAATAAATGGCCTTGGCCGAGCTGCAGCATCAACTCTGCGCGTTTACAGGGCACTTATGGAACATCCGATTGCCACATCGGGTTCACTGGTAGAGAAAACCGGTATAACTCCGGCTACTGTCAACAAGGCACTCGGCCACCTGGAACAACTTGACATAGTGAAGGAGTTGACCTCCCAGAAGCGTAACCGCTTGTTTAGTTACGCGCGCTATATCGAGATAATGAGCCGAGGTACGGAACCACAGGGCAGGTAGGAAAAATCGAGTCCATCCGGGTCTTCCGATTCAAGGATGAAATATATACTCAGTAGTAAGGT